>ENA-ORUU01000292-ORUU01000292.1-human-gut-metagenome-genome-assembly--contig:-NODE-292-length-45496-cov-12.6547_pt1 | contig 45496 bp, 39 predicted proteins | sample MGYA00242085_ERZ509221 | MGnify/ENA primary metagenome ERZ509221 (study PRJEB26280, sample SAMEA2338809) | human gut metagenome | biome: human gut; feature: human-associated habitat; material: faeces... | reverse complement strand
AGGAAAAGAACTATGAGCTGATCGAGTACTTAAACGACGTCAACCGTGAGCATGCAGAGGTACTGGTCGAGCAGAACATCAATGGCAGGACGGATATCTCTTATATCTACGGAGCGGAGATAAACGATGGATTCGACCGGATCTCCCTTGACCGGTTCGATGGCAGCACCGGATATTATCTCTATGATTCCAGGGGAAGCGTCTCTGGCATCACCAATGAAGAGGGACAGGTCTACCAGTCCTACCGTTACAGCGTCACCGGAGAGATCACTTTCGGTGCTCCGCAGTATGAGAACGAATACACCTACAACGGAGAATCCTACAATCCGAATATCGAGAGCCAGTATCTGAGGGCAAGGTACTACTGCGTGGTAACGGCGACCTTCCTCACCGAAGACAGCTACCTCGGCAGCCTGACAGAACCGCTGACGCTCAACCGGTATAATTACTGCGTGAGCAGCTATCTGAATTATACGGATCCGAGCGGAAACAGTACTGAGAATGATGTTGATAGAATCCTTCGGGAATATCCGATACTCAGTAATCAAAAATCCGAACAGGCAATAGCAGTGGAATCTTTTGTAAACGGAGTACTGGGATCCGCAGCAAAGGTGATTATAGATAAACCCACTGCAGCATATATGCCGGGTATGGCAATGGAGGAACTATACGGCGGACAGTACAGGTTCAACGAACGTGCATACAATAATTACGTTAACCTGACGGAGACATTGATAGAAGCCTTATCCAAGGATGCAACGAACAAGACGGCATACTATGCAGGAAGATGTACCGGAGATGTTGTTATCACAGCAGTTGGTGGAGTGGAATTTGTCTATGGACTGATTACTACTATTTCGGGAGGAAGTGGATCTGCAGCAGCACTTGCAACCGGAATAGGAATAGCAGCTGAGCCGGTAACTATAGCTGTGACAGCAGAAGGTGTCGTTACAGTTGTTGACGGTGTTAATACCATACATTATGGCATTACAGCTTTTAAGAAGGATGCACACAAAGGGAAAGAAGCTAAAGAAGCAGACAGTAAGGCTGCTGAGAATGGTAGAAATACTAGTGCAGGAGAATATGCGGCACCAAGTGGAGGTGGCGGAATAACTTCAACAATTAAAGAAAATGGCAAAACTGTAAACTTTGGGCATGGAGGTAGACATCTAGAAGGAACTGATCTAAATGTTGATGCAGTAAATCAAGCATTGGCAACAGAAGTTTCTACATTGAATTTGAGAACAGGGCAGTTTCATAAGGGGCGAATTATCGTAGACGGGATTACCATAGAGTATACTTCTTATGGTGTTGCTGAGGGAATTATTAACGTAGGAACTTATTATCCGTTGCAGTAATATAATAATGAAAATGGGAGGGATTGAAATCTATCGAAATATATATATAAAAGAGCAACAATGGATTAATAGATTAATGGATGTTGAATTTCGCGGCAGAGATATTTTGCTTAAACAGTTCTCAAAAGCAAAAATTATTTATAAGCAAGAGTACGCCTTTATTTCTTTAAAATTTAAAATTGAAGGAGAAATTGAACCGTATCCATATCGTGTTAGAGTTCCTGTAGAGATGAGAGCGTTTCAAACTTCAACAGCACCAATTGTATTTTTGTTACATGTTGTTAATGGAGTTATAGATGAATTAGAGATTATTACAGCAGATTTAACGCAGATCGATGCAGATAGCATTAAATTGGAAAAAGTTGAGTATGAAGTAAATCAAGAAGTTGTTGTTAAAAAGTGAATTATCATGTTCTCAAAGTCCTAATAACTTAATATTTGTCTGTTAATTAACCATCATGGCTGTTGCAAAGCAATTAAGAATCCATGCTGTTAATTAATAGACACTTGACAAAATATTATACTGATGTAACGCACTCTTAGTAACAGAATGTTGCGAAAGGGTGCGTTTTTTTGAGGACAATTACAGCACCTACGTGTCTATACGTTCGAGTATGACCTTATGGGTAACCGTACCTACATGGAGAAAACTTTGAACGGGACGGTTGTGGAGTGGCACAGATATGAGTATAATGAGAGTAACCAGCTGATCTCTGAAAAGCTCTACAATGGCAAGAAGACCACCAGCCTTGCCTATACCTATGATGCGGATGGCAACCGGATCAGTGAGAACGGGCGGATCGGCACGGACAAGGTGAACAAGACCTATGAATACTCCGTAGAGAATCGTCTGGCGGCAGTGCATGACGGGGATGAACTGCTCCTTGCTGCGGCTTATGACGGTGACGGCAACCGGGTATTCTTATTGAACTATAATCTCCATACCGATGATGACTGGAAGGGTAATTCCGGTAACGGCAACGGGAACAACAAGGACAACTCCGGCAGTGGAAATAATGGAAACGGAAATTCCGGCAATAACGGCAATGGAAACGGCAACGGTAAGGGGAAGGGCAACAATAAGAAGAACAGCAAGTCCGACGGCACGGATGATGCAGGCTACGGCAATGCAACCAATGCGGAGGAGAACAACAGCCAGAACCAGTGCGGCATTCTCTTCCCGCTACAGGAGGAAGTCAGCGCGACAGAGGCAGATCTGATCGCCCGGATCAAGACCACCGGTAAGGAAAAGAACTATGAGCTGATCGAGTACTTAAACGACGTCAACCGTGAGCATGCCGAGGTACTGGTCGAGCAGAACATCAATGGTAAGACGGATACCTCTTATATCTATGGGGCGGAGATAAACGGCGGATTCGACCGGATCTCCCTTGACCGCTTCGATGGCAGCACCGGCTACTACCTCTACGATGCCAGAGGAAGTGTCTCCGGCATCACCAATGAAGAGGGACAGGTCTACCAGTCCTACCGTTACAGCGTCACCGGAGAGATCACTTTCGGTGCTCCGCAGTATGAGAACGAATACACCTACAACGGAGAATCCTACAATCCGAATATCGAGAGCCAGTATCTGAGGGCAAGGTACTACTGCGTGGTAACGGCGACCTTCCTCACCGAAGACAGCTACCTCGGCAACCAGACAAAACCGCTGACGCTTAACCGGTATAATCACTGCGTGAGCAGCTATCTGAATTATACGGATCCCAGCGGAAATGAGGTTGAGGTGCTTGAAAGCCTGAAAGGCTAGATAATTGATCCAGATACACAGGCACAAAAGACCATTGAAAATTATGAAAACCAGCGACTTAGCATAGAAGATGCCATAGAAAGCGGACTGTTAAACAACAGGGCGGGTCAGATATTCCTGGATTATGGAGATGTTGTTATGGGATCGGCGGTGAAGACCCCGGCAGATATCATAGTCATAAGGGAAACGGTAAAAGGAAATTCTGACAGTAAAGAGATGCAGAGGACTGCAACCGCAGGATTTTGTGCGGGTTTTGTGGGACAGGGAATTGAATATACCCAGATCATAAGTAATGCAGACTACCAGCTGAGCATAATTATTACATCAGCGAAAGGGGTTAATTCAATTAATAATCCTTTATCATATCTATTGTTTATAAAGGATTTTTCGCTGACTCAGACTATAGATGCAGCAAAAGCAGGCTTACAGGATGCCTGGAATGGAACCTATGATTCAGCGATTGGAAGAAAAATAGGTGCTGGTACATTTAATTATCTACTAATGACGATAGGCGGGGCCCAGTTGAAAGGGAAAGGGACTGCCTGCGAAGCGGTAGAGACCAGAGCGGTAGTGATACAAAAAGAGTAGGAAGATGGTTTTCTAAATTGCATAGCACAGCTATCGGTGACTAATTCACAATATGTTCCGTATCAGTTTGTATATTTTGAGGCAATGGATATAGATGTAACAAATTCAGAAGACATAATGCCCATATATAGTTTTCGTGATGATGATACTATGCAAAAAGATGAGGTTATTGGTGCGCTAGATGAAGCTTTGATATTTTGCAAAAACTATAAAGCAAAGTAGTATGCAGATATACTATTTCTCCATTTAAGAACCGAAAAATTTATGTAAAATAGTAACTGAATATTGCTTTTTTAAATATTTAGAATGTATTGTTTTCACACGTGAACCACAATATGGTTTTGCATCAGTAAGTTTACAAATTGACTATGAGGAGTATGTTAAAGCTGATACTGCCAATAAAAAAAGACTAATTATAGATAATATATTAGAATCTGTAAAATCTGTTTCGAAAAAGGAAAAAATTAATTATAGTTTATTTGAAGAGGATGTACGAGAGTTTTGTGATAATAATAACATTATAATTTAAATGGTATGACTTTTGACGATTTCAAACGATTTCCAATGGAAGCCACTGTGAGGGGACGGGAAGTCCCAAGAAAAATTTTGCTTAATTATGCACCCACATAAGGATATACAATTTATGGATAACACAGAATTTAAAAAGATAGTAAAAGTATGCAAAACAGTAAAATTTATGGTTGTTTAATAAAACAAGAGCATATTATTTCGGTGCCCAGAATGCTGTATTTCAGAGGTGCTCACTGGCAATGACAAAGCAGAAAGATTCTTAAATGAAGAAAAAAGAAAAAAATAGTATGTAATTAATTGATTTTTTTGAAATAATCGCATATACTATTAATACAGATGAAGATCTGTTGTGCATATGCACAATAAATATATGGGCTGGTCGTAAGACCCGGGTCCACCAAACGGCGGGGAAGACACCCGCCATTTTTATTATACGGGGGATGAATGAAAGAATTAAGCATTTTTGTAGATGAATCTGGTGATTTTGGAGTTTATGATTATCATGCACCATTTTATATTATATCTATGGTATTACATGATCAGGCAGTTAACATTGTCGACGATTTGAAAATATTGGAGAATGAACTTAGTAATATTGGATGGTCAAAGCATAGTGTTCATTCTGGACCGGTGATAAGGTCGGAAGAAGAATATCGAGGATATGATTTAAAAGAACGACAAAAAATTATTATGAAAATGATGAGTTTTGTACGTCGTTTGAATATAAACTTTAAGTCAATATACATAGAAAAGAAACATATAGAGGATTCTATAGAAGCAACCGGAAAGCTTAGTAAGCAATTGGCTGTATTTATTCGTGATAATTATGCTTTCTTTTGCAATTATGATACTGTTAAGATATATTATGATAATGGACAAGTGGAGGTAACAAGAATTCTATCATCAGTTTTTAACGCATTATTGGAAAACGTTGAATTTCGTAAGGTAATTCCAGCTGATTATAGATTGTTTCAAGTTGCAGATTTGATATGTACACTTAAGTTGACGGAACTAAAGATGAAGAATCATTTGTTGTCAAAATCAGAAATATATTTTTTCAATGATGAGAGAACATTAAAGAAGAATTATTTGAAGCCGCTATCAAAGAAAGAATTGTAGAGCAAAATTATAGAAAGAATCGGTAGACAGTAAAATGTCAGCCGGTTCTTTTTATTTTATCCAGAAAATGATGTAATATTGTGTTATATTGCAGTTAGTGCAAGAACAGGTAGTAGTTTAAACAAAGGAAGGGCATAGCCAACGACTTTATCGTTGCTGTGCCCTTCCCTTAAAAATATTTACTCTGCCAGTTCTTCCCATTGTTCATATAATTTTTCCAATTGTTCTTGGCAGGTAGTCTGCTCTTTGGACAGCTCCTGCAGCTTTGCCACCTGGGTGCCGATGGCGGGATCGGACATTTCGGTGTCGATCTCGGAGATGCGGGCTTCCAGTTCGGCAATCTTTTCCTCGCATTTTTTCAGGTCGTTTTCTTTCTTGCGGAGTCTCGCCTGTTCTTCCTTCTGGGCTTTCCAGTCCAATTTGACTTCGGATTCTGCAGCCTTAGTGGCAGCCGTGTTATCTGCATCCGCACTCTGCGGAGTACTGGCTTCTATGGCAGCCATCACGGTGTCGTGTTTTTCCAGATAGTAGTCATAATTTCCAACGTAACTTACAAATTGTCCCTCTGTCAGATCCAGGATCCTGTGGGCGGTACGGTTGATGAAGTAACGGTCGTGGGAGACATACAATATCGTTCCCTCGTAACCGTTCAGGGCGTCCTCCAGAATCTCCTTGGACATGATATCTAAGTGGTTCGTCGGCTCATCCAGGATGAGGAAGTTTGCGTTGGAGAGTACCAGCTTGGCGAGAGACACGCGTCCGCGCTCACCGCCGCTCAGATCACTGATGCGCTTGAACACATCCTCCCCGGTGAAGAGGAAAGCCGCCAGTACATTGCGGATCTGGGTATTGTTCAGGTAGGGATAATCGTCCGAGATCTCTTCGAACAATGTCTTCTCGCTGTGGAGCACATGATGCTCCTGATCGTAATAACCAATCTCTACATTGGAACCTAAGCGGAAAGTGCCCTGATCGGCAGGAACGAGACCGTTTAAGATCTTAAGCAAAGTGGTCTTGCCGCTGCCATTATCACCGATGATCGCCACGTGTTCACCGCGCTTGATCTCGAAATTGACATCGGTAAAAAGCTTATGGGAGTCAAAGCTTTTGGACAGATGCTCCACAGTCAGCACATCATTGCCGCTTAAGATCCGGGGCGTCAGCGTCAGCTTCATATCCGTGCGAACCTCGGAGGGCTTTTCGATGACCTCGATCTTGTCCAGCATTTTCTCCCGGCTTTCTGCACGCTTGATGGACTTTTCCCGGTTAAAGGATTTTAATTTTTCAATGACTTCTTCCTGATGCTTGATGTCACGCTGCTGGTTCATATAGGCATTCCAGGCAGCGACACGCAACTGTTCCTTTTTTACGGCATAATCGGAGTAATTACCCATAAAGGTCGTAGCCTTAGACTGGTCGATCTCGATGACTTTCCCGGCGATCCGGTCCAGGAAATACCGGTCGTGGGAGACGATGAGAACGGCTCCTTTGTAATTTAGCAGATAAGTCTCCAACCAGGCGATGGAGGTCATATCTAAGTGGTTGGTCGGCTCGTCTAAGATGATCAGATCCGGATTTTGTAACAGGAGTCGTCCTAACGCCACACGGGTCTTCTGACCGCCGGAGAGCGTGGCAACCGGTTTGGAGAATTCATCTTCGGTAAAACCCAGTCCCTTTAACACACCGACCAGCTCGCTACGGTAGAGATAGCCGCCGCCGGTCTCGAAAGCATGGGTGAGAGAGGTGTACTGCTTCATAAGGTCTTCCAGAGCGTCCCCATCAGCATGCTTCATATTGTTTTCGCATTCTCGGATCTTTTCCTCCAGGCGCAGCAGATCCGCCTTGACGGATAACAGTTCCTCGTAAATGGTGTGAGAGGTGTCTACGGTGCTGTTTTGGGCGAGATACCCAAGTGTCTTGTCCTTTGCCAGAACCACCTGTCCGTCATCGGGAGTCATTTCTCCTACAATGATGCGGAGCAGTGTCGTTTTCCCGGCACCGTTGATGCCCACAATGGCAGCTTTTTCATGATCCTCTATATGAAAAGAGACATTTTTCAATACCTGATTTTCCACAAATGCTTTTGAAATATTCTGACAAGATAATATCATGGTAGTAAGTATCCTTTATTTCCAGCCCACACAGAACGGGCTTTTTAAATTTTATTGTAACGAAAAGAAGAAAACCTGTCAATTCATTGACAAGTTTTTAACATATGGTGTATACTTAAAAAAATCGGAGGTGAAAGTATTGGAAGCAAAAGAAATTTCACAGGCTGTGATCGGCAGACTGCCCAGATACTTTCGATATTTGGGGGAACTTAAGGATGAAGGTGTAGAACGTATCTCTTCGCAGGAGCTTTCCGGACTGATGAAAGTGACCGCATCCCAGATACGTCAGGATTTTAATAATTTCGGTGGTTTCGGTCAGCAGGGCTACGGATATAATGTAGAATATCTGTACCGTGAGATCGGTAAGATATTAGGACTGGATAAGCAGCACAATTTCGTTATTATCGGAGCTGGTAATCTGGGCAGAGCCCTGGGTAATTATTTGAACTTCGAGCGTCGTGGTTTTATTTTCAAGGGAATGTTCGATGCGAACCCGGAGCTTGTGGGGAAGGATGTCCGTGGTGTGAAGGTTATGCCCATGGAGCAGTTGGAATCTTTTATCCGGGAGAATGACATTGATATTGCAGTACTGACGATTCCCAAGACCAGTGCCGTAGAAGTGGCTGACAAGCTGGTGGCGAACGGGATCCGTGCCATTTGGAACTTTGCGCATGTGGATCTGAACGTTCCGGAGGGAATACAAGTAGAGAATGTACATCTGTCAGACAGTTTAATGAAACTTTCGTATAATATTAACCGTTACAGTTCAGATATAAAATAATGAGCCTCAGGGAAAAACAAGCGGCTGCGAAGCGGGATGAAGAGTGCGATAGCACGAATTCGTGAGCTTACGAGAAAGTAAGGCATAAAGGGAGTGATATTATGGGCAACGATAACGCAGGGGAAAATGCGAGGAACCGGCAGGAAGCTTTTAAAAGTGCACTTGCCGGAAAGCGTCTGCCCGTACTCACTTTGGACAATAAATGGTACAAGCTGCTGAATAAGACAGGTTCTGTTCCGTTAAAGGAGACGGAGAATTCCTTGAACCAGTTGTTAAAACGACAGGGAAAGCTGAATACGGAGTCAAAGGATATCCGTAATCTGAAAAAGAAGCTGATGAAAGAGATCGTTCCCATGGTGAACGAAGTGGATCAGCAGGGTGAGAACAGCAAACTGAACAAGCAGATCGAAGAACATAAGCGACTGATCGAAGAATGTAATGAGAAGCTGGAAGCTTATGAAGATGAGCTGAAAGACCTCCCCCGGGAGATCGAAAGATTAAATCTTCAGCTTATGATGTTTACTATGGAGTGCTGCTATGATATTATGAAGGATAATGACAAACAGATCAATGATACTGCGGAGTGGGTGAGTGCTATTCGCATTGAACTGAAAAAACGTCTGATCGAGAAACAGCAGATGGAACAGCAGAATCAGGAAATCTATAACTACATGCATGACATCTTTGGTGCAGAGGTGGTCAATCTGTTTGACATGAAATATAATCCGGAGCAAAAATAGTATGAAATATCTAGTAACTGCACAGGAAATGAAGCAATACGATAAGAATACCATAGAGTACCTCGGCATACCGGGGCCGGTTCTGATGGAGAGAGCGGCTCTGGCAGCGGAGGATTTTATAAAAGAGCGCTTTGATGCCGTGAAAGAACGGACGAAAGTGCTCATTTTTGCTGGTATGGGGAACAATGGCGGCGATGGCCTGGCGTTAGCAAGACTTCTTGCGGCGGACGGATACGCAGTCGCGGTAAAATGCGTGGGAGATATGCAGAGAGCTACCAAGCAGTGGAAATCGCAGTGGCAGACTTTGCAACATTTTCCGGTGAAGACAGACAGTAATATTGCGGTGGATGAATATAATGTAATTGTAGACGCCCTCTTCGGAGTGGGATTAAGCCGCCCTGTGGAGGGAAACTATGCGGATGCCGTAAAAGAGATGAACAAGGCAGAGGGATTTAAGCTGGCACTGGATGTGCCAAGCGGTATCTGCTCAGATACCGGCAGAGTGCTGGGTTGTGCATTTCTGGCGGATGCCACGGTCACTTTTGGTTTCTGTAAGAGAGGACTGGTACTGTATCCCGGTGCGGAATACGCCGGAGAAGTCCGGACTGCGAATGTGGGGATCGGACAGGAGAGCTTCTTAGGACAGGAACCAGAAATGTACACTTATGAGAAAGGCTCCGTACAGTTACTTAAGAGAAACGCTGCGGGGAACAAAGGAACCTTCGGCAAAGCACTGCTTGTTGCAGGAAGTAACGGCATGGCGGGGGCAGCTATTTTGGCGGCGAAAGCAGCCTATCGTACCGGAGCCGGTATGGTAAAAGTCATCACTGCCGAAGAGAACCGACAGATCATACAGCAGGGGATTCCGGAAGCGTTGTACGGCTCCTGCAGACAGCTGACGGAGAGCTTAGACTGGGCGGATGTCATCGCCATAGGTCCCGGCATCGGCAGAGAAGAACAGGCACTGCAATGTCTGAAGACCGTGGTGGAGAGAAGCAGGAAGCCGCTGGTGCTGGATGCAGATGCCCTAAACCTCCTGGCAGAGGAGAACGGCAGGATGCTGGCAGAAGAACTGCGTGCCCAGGGTGCGGAAGGCAGAGTGATCCTTCTGACACCTCATGTGGGGGAAATGTCAAGACTGCTCCAGCGGACAATCCCGGAGTGCAAGGACGATTTGCCCACATGTGCGAAAATACTGGCAGAACGATTTCATGCCGTAGCAGTTGCCAAGGATGCGAGGACTGTGGTATGTAAGGAACAGGGAGCCTGTTATCTGAATACCACGGGCAACAGTGGAATGGCTACGGCAGGCAGCGGAGATGTGCTGACCGGCGTGATCCTGGGATTGCTGGCGCAGGGAATGGATGCCCCGGAGGCTGCGACCTGTGGCGTATATCTGCACGGCATGGCAGGAGATCTGGCGGCCGGACTTCATACCGAATATGGTGTGATGGCGGGAGATATCGCCGAATGTCTGATGAAAAATCAAAATAAGAAAGCGTGAAAATATGACGAGAGAACTGCAGGAAAAATTAGAGTCCTATCAACGGGTATGGGCGGAAGTGGATCTGGATGCCATCTGGGAAAATATGGTCCATATGAAAGAAAACATTGCGGAGAAGACGAAAATACTGGCTGTCATTAAGACGGACGGATATGGTCATGGTGGTGTTCCCATCGCGAAAATGTTAGAGCAGCTGGACTTCATGTTCGGCTATGCGGCAGCCACTTATGAAGAGGCACATGTACTCAGAGAAGCAGGCGTGAAGAAACCGATCCTGATCCTGGGATATACTTTTCCCTATTGCTACGAAGAATTGATCCGGGAGGAGATCCGCCCGGCAGTCTACCGCAGGGATACGGTGGAAGAGCTGGTCGCAGCAGCGGCAAAGGTCGGACAGAAGGCAAAGGTTCATATCAAGGTAGATACCGGCATGGGAAGAATCGGTATTACGCCGGATGAGGAAGGACTGGAGTTCGTCAGATTCCTTATGGGACATCCGGAGCTGGAAGTGGAGGGCATCTTCACCCATTTTGCCAAATCCGATGAAGAAGATAAGACTTCTGCAAACCATCAGCTGGAACTTTTTCAGAATTTTATCGACAGAATACAGACAGAGCTGGGGCTTACTATTCCCGTCAAGCACTGCGCAAACAGTGCGGCAATCTTGGAAATGCCCCAGGCGAATATGGATATGGTCCGTGCTGGTATCACTACTTACGGTCTGTATCCTTCCGAAGAAGTGAGCAAGGATATTGTACCCTTACGGGCAGCCATGTCTCTCTACAGTCATATTGTATACTGTAAGACGATTCATGCGGGACAGAGCGTCAGCTACGGCGGGCTGTTTACGGCACAGAAGGATACCAGAGTAGCCACGATCCCCGTAGGTTACGGAGACGGTTATCCCAGAAGTCTGTCCGGAAAAGGCTATGTACTGATCCGGGGGAAGAAGGCACCGATCCTCGGAAGAGTCTGTATGGATCAGTTCATGGTAGATATTTCGGAGATTCCGGGAGTTATGGAGGGCGACAAAGTAACTCTTCTCGGTGTGGACGGTACAGAGCGGATCACCGCGGAAGAATTGGGAGAACTCTCCGGCAGATTTAATTATGAATTTGTCTGTGACCTGGGGAAAAGAATTCCAAGGGTCTACAGGCAGCATGGTGAGATCACAGAAGTAAGAGACTATTTTGAAAATTTCTGATGGATCAAAAGTGCTCGTATAACTCCGTAAGAATCGGCAATACTTATCTTAAATCGCTGATGTAAGGAGTAGAAATGAGAAGAGGAGATGTCTATTACGCGGATCTGCGGCCGGTGATCGGCTCGGAACAGGGCGGTATCAGACCGGTGCTCATCATCCAGAATGATGTGGGCAACAAACACAGTCCTACCGTGATCTGCGCTGCAATCACCTCAAAGATGAATAAGGCGAAGCTGCCTACACACATTGAATTAAATGCCCGTCTCTATGATATGGATAAGGATTCGGTAGTGCTTCTGGAACAACTGCGCACCATTGACAAGAAGAGATTAAAGGATAAAGTATGTCATCTTGACGGTGATATTATGCGGAGAGTGAACCGGGCACTGAAGGTAAGCCTGGAACTGGATACATAGCCTGATACCCTGCGTATCCAGAGGAATATATAAAAGAATTAAAATACGAAAGGATGAAATGAACGATGGATATCAGTGGGCCTGTGGCCATATTACTCTTTTTCCTGCTGTTACTGGTAGATATGTTTTTTTACGGATTTGATGCTGCCATTGACAACCTCAATGAAAAAGAGATCTTACATAAAGCAGAGGAAGAAAAGGATCGCCGGTCGGTGCGGCTTTCTGAGATGGTCAGCCGTCCGGGGATCTATATCAATACGGTACAGTTAGTCATTACGCTGATCAATATTCTAATGGGTGCCTTTTACCTGAATATCTGGCTGCAGACGATCGACGACGGCCTGCATGTGATCAATGTCGGCGGATTGTCGCTTCAAAATGTTCCCACGGGAGTGATCTCCGGGATTGCAACGGTATTGTCTTTTGTTGCCATGATTTATATTCTGCTGACCTTCGGAGTACTGATCCCGAGAAAAATGGCATCCAGAAAACCGGAAAAGTGGGCATATGCCTGCATTGATCCGATCTTTTGGATTACGAGACTCTTATCTCCTTTGACGGGGCTGGTAAATCTGACTGCAAAGGGAATATTATTCCTCTTCGGTGTCCGCAATAACACAGATGAAAATGATGTGACCGAGGAAGAAATCATCAACATGGTACAGGAAGGTCATGAGCAGGGTGTCATCCAGGCAAGTGAAGCAGAGATGATCTCAAATATTTTTGAATACGGGGACAAGGAAGCCCAGGACATCATGACACACCGCGGAAGTATCGTAGCTATCGACGGCGAGACAAAGTTAAAGGATGCCATTGCATCCATGCTGGGAGGTAAGAACAGCCGCTATCCGGTGTATGAAGAGAATATTGACCATATCATCGGTATCTTACATCTCAAGGATGCCATGCGGTTCCACATCAGCGATGATAAACTGGATCTGCCCATTGCAAAGCTGGATGGGCTGCTCAGAGAGCCTTATTTTGTGCCTCAGACCAAAAATATTGATGAACTGTTCAAAGAGATGCAGTCCCAAAAACTTCAGATGGTCATTGTTGTAGACGAATACGGTCAGACCGACGGACTGATCGCCATGGAGGACATCCTGGAGGAGATCGTCGGTAATATCATGGATGAATATGATGAAGATCAGGAATATATCAAGAACCGCGGTAAGGGCGAATATGTCATGGAAGGTAAGACTCCGCTTAAGGAAGTGGAAGAGCTGTTAGACATTACCTTTGACGAGGAGGAATTCGAGACGTTAAACGGCTTCCTGATCTCGAGGCTGGACAGGATCCCGGAGCCGGATGAACAGTTTGATGTGGACTATAAGGGATATAATTTCAAGATCCTTTCCGTGGTCAAAAAAATGATCGGAAGTGTCCTCGTCAAAAAGCTTCCGGAGGAAAAAACACTGGAGAATGCAGAAGACGGACAATCAGTGCTTGAAGAAAAACAAAAATAATGCTATGATAAAAAAAGCGTTATTGCGCAGGCGTTGCGCATACAAAGAGAAAGAAACTTTAAGTTCAAAGGAGTAACAAAGATGTCAGGACATTCAAAATTTGCTAATATTAAGCATAAAAAAGAGAAAAACGATGCAGCAAAGGGTAAGATTTTCACTATTATCGGACGTGAAATTGCAGTCGCTGTAAAAGAGGGCGGTCCCGATCCTGCTAACAACTTTAAACTGGCTACCGTTATCGCCAAAGCTAAGGCTAACAACATGCCAAATGATACTATCGATCGCGGTATTAAGAAGGCAGCCGGCGATGTAGGCAATGTGAACTACAAGTACGTGACTTACGAAGGTTATGGTCCCAACGGTATCGCCATCATCGTAGATGCACTTACCGACAATACCAACCGTACCGCTGCAAATGTCAGAAGCGCATTCACCAAGGGACAGGGTAACGTAGGTACTCCCGGATGCGTATCCTTTATGTTCGATAAAAAGGGCCAGATCATCGTGGACAAGGAAGAGTGTGATATGGAAGCGGATGATCTGATGATGACAGCACTGGATGCTGGTGCGGAAGACTTCTCCGAAGAGGAGGACAGCTTCGAGATCCTGACCGATCCCGATAATTTCGAAGAGGTACGTAAAGCACTGGAGGATGCCGGAATTCCCATGATCAGTGCGGAAGTCACAATGATTCCTCAGAATTATGTAACTCTGACCGATGAGACTGCCGTGAAGAATTTACAGAGAACACTGGATCTGTTAGAAGACGATGATGACGTTCAGGCAGTTTATCACAACTGGGACGAATAATTCGAAAGGGTAGGGGTAGCAGCATGGAGAAACTTGCTATTGTAGTTCCTTGTTATAACGAAGAAGAGGTGCTGAAGATTGCTTCCGAAGCACTGAGGGGGGTACTGGATGATCTGATCCGCAAAGGGAAGATTGCGGAAGACAGTTTTATCCTGTTTGTTAATGATGGAAGTAAGGATCGTACATGGGAGCTGATCGAAGAAGAACATCAGGCGCATCCGGTACAGGTATGCGGCGTGAAACTGGCAGGCAATGTGGGACATCAGTTCGCACTGACCGCCGGACTGATCACGGCGATGGATCTGTCCGATGTGACGGTTTCCATCGATGCGGATCTGCAGGATGATGTGGCTGTGATCGAAGAGATGATCGATAAGTTCCATAACGGCTGTGACATCGTATACGGTGTCCGTAAGGAACGTAAGACCGATACTTTCTTCAAACGTACCACTGCGCAGGGGTTCTATAAGGTTATGGAGATGATGGGCGTCAAGACGGTTTACAATCATGCGGATTTCCGACTGATGTCCAAGCGTGCGGTAGAACAGTTCTCCAAATATCAGGAAACGAACCTGTTCTTAAGAGGTATGATGCCTCTGATCGGTTACCAGACCGACTGTGTATATTATGATCGTAAGGAAAGAGTGGCCGGGGAATCCAAGTATCCGTTAAAGAAAATGCTTGCATTGGCATTTAACGGAATTTCTTCTTTCAGTGTGAAGCCGATCAGCATGATCCTGGGAGCCGGTGTGATCATTGTAATATTAAGCATTCTTGCGGCAATCTATGCACTGATCTCTTATTGCACCGGACATGTGGTACCGGGATGGACTTCTTTGATTCTGTCCATCTGGTTCTTGGGCGGTATTCAGCTGATGGCCGTCGGACTGGTAGGTCAGTATATCGGCAAAATCTACATTGAAGTAAAACATCGTCCCAGATATAACATCGAAAAGGTACTGAAATAATGAATTATAAAAAAAGCATTTTAAGTGTTGTATTGTGGTTCGTTTATGCAATAATAGTGGGCACCGGAATGGTAGGCACGGCTATGGCCGTGACCCTGCCTGCGTGCGGTGCCCTTATTATCACAGGGGTTTGGCTTGCGGTGACAGGACTGGCTGTGTTTCTTCTACATAGATTTTTGGAGAAAACAAAGCACCCATTTTCGGAAGACGGACAACAGATAAAGCTGATCGCGGAAAGCCTGTTGGTGGTTGCGCTGATCGCAGCTGGCATTGTACTTCGTACCGGAGAAATCATGCGGTATGATCTGTCCGCAGGGGGCGGAAATATCTGGTTTGATACCGTCATGGTTACTGAGAATACACAAATTCCGCAGGTGGTGCATGGAGCGGTATATTTTTATCTGCAGGTATTACATGGTCTGCTGGTTTTTCTGGGCAATAAAATGACAGCGGCTCTGATCCTTCAGGTGATATTGCAGATCCTGTCCGGAATTTTTCTCTATTTTGCATTAAGAAAAATGTCGGGTGCGGTAACAGCAGTGGTGACATTCGCATATTGGATGCTGTGCCCGGTGATCTCAGAGGTGGTTATTCTGGGACCTGAAACGCTGTACATACTTCTGTGGATGATTGGGTTGTGCATAACAGCAGAGTCCCTGGATCATTTTGTACAGTCGGGAGCTGAACCGGGGATCCGCTCCGTAATCGGTTTCTTTTTTGCCGGGGTAGCTACGGGCGTTCTGGGATATCTGGATGTTATGGGTTTTTTATTATTGCTACCGATATTTTCTGTGATTTTTTTGGTAACACAGGAGAAGATTCGACTGGCTCGTAAAATCGGTGCGGCTATCCTTGGAATTGTGGGAAGCCTGGCGGGCTTTTTGCTTTCCATAGCTTTAGATGCCGTAGGCAGCGGTAAAATGATGGAAAATGTACTGGCAGCATGGGGAAAGGTCTATCTTCCGGAAAATTTTGTATTACCGGTAACCATTGAAAACGATAATGCGATAACCATTGCAGTAGTTGCGATTCTCGGAATCGGAGTTTTTGGATTTTGGTGCCGAAAGAGCCTGGAAAGACAATCCGTGTGGCTGGTAATTGCCCTTTCCCTGGGTGGGATGATCTGTTATGGAATGACGAGTGCGGAAATGCAGGGATTTACTTTGCTGTATCTGATCATAGCTGTGGTGGCCGGTGCAGGAGTACAGGCAGTCCTGCCGTATGAGCTTACACAACAGAATGCATTGCAGCAAGTCCGGGGAGCAGTCGAAGAACCTACGGCGGAAACCAAGCCGAAGAAACGACAGCTTAAGATACAGGATCTGGAGGAAGAAGGGCTTCCTGCAGAAACAGACAATAAAGTGCAATTGATCGAGAATCCGCTTCCGGTTCCGAAAAAACATGTTCCCAAAGTGTTGGATTATAAATTGAATGATGATGTCTCCGATTTTGATTATCCTGTAGCGGATGATGATGATTTTGACCATTAAAATTGTGTGATGAAAAGCTGAAAAACGGACACACTAAAGGCGATACTTTAAAAAAGGTATCGTCTTTTTTATTTTTAAGAAAGGCCGGTAAAAGTATGAGTGATATGAAAAGTGAAAAAGAAAAAGCGGAAGCGGAAGAACACAGAGATGAACGGATCGAAAAAACCGGACAGATCACCCTGCAGGATCATGCGGGGGAACAGAAGATACATTTGCTTACGATCATCGGAGAAGTGGAAGGGCATGAGAATCTTGCAGGGAATTCCAAGACGACGAAATATGAACACATTCTTCCTCAGCTTGCGGCAATCGAAGACAGTGAAGAAATCGGCGGTGTGCTGGTGCTGTTAAATACTATGGGTGGAGATGTGGAAGCGGGACTTGCCATTGCTGAAATGCTGGCGTCGTTGAGTAAACCTACGGTATCTCTGGTCCTGGGAGGCAGCCATTCCATAGGCGTTCCCATAGCAGTCAGCTGTAAATATTCTTTTATTGTCCCAACGGGAACTATGGTGATACATCCGGTACGGACGAACGGTATGGTGATCGGTGTTCCACAGACTTTTGAATATTTTAAGCTGATCCAGGACAGAATTACGGGATTTGTGTGTCAACATTGCAGGATCAGCCGGCAGAAGCTGGAAGATCTCATGATGGAGACCGGATTCCTGACGAAAGATGTTGGCAGTATCCTGGTAGGAGAAGATGCTGTGAAACACGGTATCCTTGATGAAGTGGGCGGGATTGACCGCGCAATCCGAAAGCTTCGGGAGATGATGGACAGCAATATAAAAAAGGATGACAAGGCAGTGGAAAAATGATATACTTCTAATTATGACTATTAGGCTAACGTAAAAGAAAAGCATCGTAGATGCGATTTTACTAATGCGGTTCTGAATAGTTATATTCGTATTAACATTAAAGTTAGGGGTATGATGACATGGCATCTTCATCAGGCAAAAGAACATCATCTTCCGGCAGGACAAGAAAAAGTACGACGAGCAGCCGCAACAGGCAGGCGCAGAGATCTGCACAGGACAGTGAACTTTTTCACGAGATTGGTCTGATCGTCCTGTTTGTTGCGATGTTGATATTATTTTGTTGCAATTTTGGTATTATCGGTCCGGTTGGCAATGCAATCAGTGGGGTCTTATTTGGCATTTTCGGATTCACTGCGTATATTGCGCCTATTGTAATATTTCTGGCGGTGGCTTTTTGGTTCGCCAATGAGGGGAACCCAACTGCTGTGCGGAAAATGATCGCCGGTGTCGTATTGTTTTTAATGATCGGTGTAGTATGCGATCTGATCACGAAGACTGCCGGTTCCATGGAACAGTACGATATCAAGCTGTTATATACGAACTGCAGCACCGGCAAAAAAGGCGGCGGTATTCTGGCAGGCAGTATCTGTTATCTGTTGTTACATTATCTGGAGACCGTAGGAACAGTGCTGGTAGTGCTTTTGTGTTCATTGATCAGTCTGATCCTGGTAACAGAGCGATCCTTCTTAAACAGTATGCGTAACGGCGGCGACAGGATCCGAGAAATGTCCAGAGAAGACGCGGTGCGTAGACGAGAGAATGCCGAAATCCGCAGGCAGGAGCAGGAAGAGCGTACTTCCCAAAGAGAGGAAGCACGCCGCATCCGCGAAGAGGAGCGCCGGATCCGTGAAGAAGAGCGAAGACTTCGCGCTGAGGAGAAAGAGAACGAACAGATCCTGAATGCTGTTCCCCGCAGAGAGAAAAAGGTGACAGGAGTCATGATGGATACCTCCTTAAAAAAGCAGGATACACAGCCTGCCGGCAGACGGGATGATATCCATGAGATCGTATACGAAGAGGATGCACAGGAAGCTCCTGAAGTGGAAGAGACCCGGGTGACTTCCAGTGATTTTGATAAAATCAATGTGACGGATATGCATCAGGTGACGATGCAGGAAGCAGTGGGGGAGGCTTCTTATGAAGATATACCGGTGGAGGAAGTAAGCAGCGCAGCTACGTTTAAAAAGCCTTTTGAACGCAGAGAGTCCTGGCAGGAGGAAGCGGCGCTTCTGACGCCCCAGGCGGAAGCTATCCGGATCCATAAGGAAGACATTCCGGAGCATGAGGAGACACCTGCAGAACCGGCTGAGAACCCTGTACGCCCGAAGATCACGGCACCGGAGCCTCCTAAGGGGAATTCCCTGGTGGAAGACCAGATACATAAGGATATTGCAAAGGCAGCCAAACAGCCCACGGCAGAATACCGGATCCCTCCTTTGAGTCTGTTACAGAAGGGAAAGGCGTCTACGGGAGATTCTTCCAGAGAATTAAAAGAGACTGCCATGCGCTTGCAGCAGACACTGAATACTTTCGGTGTGAAGGTAACGATCACCGATATCAGTCAGGGCCCTAGTGTTACCCGGTATGAATTACAACCGGAGCAGGGGGTAAAGGTATCTAAGATCGTAGGTCTGGCAGACGATATCAAATTGAATCTGGCAGCCACGGATATACGTATCGAGGCACCAATCCCAGGCAAGGCTGCCATCGGTATCGAAGTCCCGAACAAAGAAAATATGACAGTAGCACTCCGTGATCTTTTAGAGAGTAACGAATTCCGGGAATTTAATTCCAACATAGCTTTTGCCGTAGGCAAGGATATTGCTGGCAAGACGGTAGTAGCGGATATTGCCAAGATGCCCCATATGCTGATCGCCGGAGCTACCGGTTCCGGTAAATCCGTATGTATTAATACTCTGATCATGAGTATTTTGTACAAGGCACATCCGGATGATGTAAAACTGATCATGGTAGACCCTAAGGTTGTAGAACTGAGTGTGTATAACGGCATTCCTCATCTGCTGATCCCGGTAGTGACAGATCCCAAGAAGGCATCTGCTGCATTGCATTGGGGTGTCAGTGAGATGGAAGATCGTTACCGGAAGTTCGCGGATTATAATGTCCGTGATCTGAAGGGCTATAATAAAAAGATAGAGACCATGCCTGTTTGCGAGGGAGAGGAACGGCCTAAGAAGATGCCGCAGATTGTTATTATCGTAGATGAACTTGCGGATCTGATGATGGTATGTCCCGGCGAGGTAGAAGAATCCATCTGTCGTCTGGCACAGCTTGCCAGAGCGGCAGGGATCCATCTGATCATTGCTACCCAGCGACCCAGCGTGGATGTCATCACCGGTCTGATCAAGGCGAACATGCCCAGCCGTGTGGCATTCTCCGTGTCCAGTGGCGTGGATTCCCGTACAATCCTGGATATGAACGGAGCCGAAAAACTTTTGGGAAAAGGAGATATGCTGTTCTACCCTCAGGGCTATTCGAAGCCGGCCCGTGTACAGGGAGCTTTCGTATCGGATAAGGAAGTATCCGATGTGGTGGATTATCTGAAAAATCAGACCCTTGGCAATGTCTATAACAGCTATGCCGAGGATATAGAAGAAAAGATTAAAAATATCGGCTCATCGGGAGGCTCTTCCGGAAGCGGATCCGGCGGTGGCAACGACAGAGACGAATATTTTGAGGAAGCCGCGCGTTTTATTATAGACAAGGATAAGGCATCCATCGGAATGCTGCAGCGTGTGCTTAAGATCGGCTTTAACCGTGCCGCCAGGATCATGGATCAATTGTGTGAGTACGGCGTGGTCGGCGAAGAAGAAGGCACAAAGCCCAGAAAGGTACTTATGAGTATGGAACAGTTTGAACAGTTGTTAGAGGAAATCTGACATGGAGAACTGTCTGAATAAACGGAGGGAAAATATGAAAACAGATATTGAAATCGCACAGGAAGCGGTCATGGAACCGATCACGAACGTTGCGGCAGGTATTGGCATCGATGCAGATGACCTGGAGCTTTACGGCAAGTACAAAGCAAAACTTTCTGAGGAATTTCTGGAAAAAATACAAGCTCGTCCCAACGGAAAATTGATTCTGGTAACAGCAATCAACCCGACTCCTGCCGGAGAGGGCAAGACGACCACCACGGTAGGATTGGGAGAAGCTTTCGGACGAATGGGGAAAAAAGCAGTGATCGCTCTCAGAGAGCCATCTCTTGGTCCCTGTTTCGGTATCAAAGGCGGTGCAGCCGGCGGTGGATATGCTCAGGTAGTACCTATGGAGGAACTGAATCTTCATTTTACCGGAGATTTTCATGCAATTACTTCTGCAAACAATCTGCTGGCAGCACTTTTGGACAACCATATCCAGCAGGGCAATGAACTTGGCATTGATACCAGACAGATTGTCTGGAAGCGCTGTGAAGACATGAATGATCGTGTCCTGCGTAATATCGTAGTGGGGCTGGGCAATAAGACAGACGGCTATGTCAGAGAGGATCATTTTGTCATCACTGTGGCCAGTGAAATTATGGCAATTCTGTGCCTGGCTGACGATATGAAGGATCTGAAGGATCGTCTGTCCCGTATCGTGGTGGCCTATAACTATCAGGGAGAACCGGTAACGGCAGGTCAGCTGAAGGCAGTAGGCGCTATGGCAGCTTTGTTAAAGGATGCTATAAAACCGAATCTGATCCAGACACTGGAGCATACCCCTGCGCTGGTACACGGCGGACCGTTTGCCAATATTGCACATGGATGTAATTCTGTCAGAGCGACCAAAGCTGCCATGAAGATGGCGGATTATTGTATTACGGAAGCCGGTTTCGGCGCCGATCTGGGTGCGGAGAAGTTCTTTGATATCAAGTGCCGTAAAGCCGGACTTACCCCTGATGCGGTTGTACTGGTAGCAACGATCCGCGCATTGAAATACAATGGCGGTGTAGCAAAAGCGGATCTGGGTGCAGAGAATCTGGATGCCCTGAAAAAGGGTATTGTCAACCTGGAGAAACATATTGAGAATCTGCAGAAATATGGTGTACCCGTAGTTGTGACCCTGAATTCCTTCATCACGGACAGTGCGGCAGAGACTGCTTATGTCAGAGATTTCTGTGAAGCAAGAGGTTGTGAGTTTGCACTCTCGGAAGTATGGGAGAAGGGTGGCGAAGGCGGAATCGCTCTGGCTGAAAAAGTATTAAAGGCAATGGAAGAGAAAGAGAATGATTTCCATGTCCTCTATGAGGATGAAATGCCTCTTGCGGATAAGATCACAAAAATCGCGAAGGAAATCTACGGTGCATCCGGCGTAAACTTTGCGCCTGCTGCTGTAAAGCAGTTAAAACGACTGACGGAGCTGGGCTTCGGTAATCTGCCGGTATGTATGGCGAAGAATCAATATTCCCTGTCGGATGATCCCACACTGTTAGGAAGACCATCCGGATTTGAATTAAACGTAAGAGAGGCTTATGTATCTGCCGGCGCCGGTTTTGTCGTAGTACTCACCGGTGCGGTCATGACCATGCCGGGACTGCCCAAGGCACCTGCTGCCTACAATATTGATGTGGATAACAATGGGAAGATCACAGGATTATTCTAGTAAGGAGGACTGGTGTCCCATGGCACAGTTGATAGATGGAAAAGCTATTTCTGCACAGATCAAAGAGGAAGTAAAAGAAAAAGTTGCAGCTTTAAAAGAGCAGGGGCGTGAAGTGACTCTGGCTGTGATTCAGGTAGGAGCCGATCCGGCTTCTTCCGTATATGTTCGAAATAAGAAAAAAGCATGTGAATACGTAGGTGTTCGTTCTCTGGCGTATGAACTTCCGGAGGAGACCACAGAAGAAAAGATTCTGGAGCTGATCCGAGAAATGAATGACAGAACGGATGTGAACGGCATTCTGGTGCAACTGCCGTTACCCAAACACATTGATGAGGAAAAGGTACTGGATGCCATTTCTCCTTTAAAGGATGTGGACGGATTCCATCCGCAGAATGTCGGTGCGCTCTGTATCGGAAAACCGGGATTTGTATCCTGTACACCTGCCGGTGTGATCCAGCTCCTTAAGAGATCCGGCATTGAGATTGCCGGTAAGGAATGTGTTGTTGTTGGCAGAAGCAACATTGTAGGTAAACCGATGGCACTTTTATTGTTGCGGGAGAACGGTACGGTTACCGTGGCTCACAGTCGCACAAAGGATCTGAAGGAAGTGACAAAGCGGGCGGATATTCTGGTAGTTGCTGTAGGCAGACCGAAAATGATCACCGCTGATTATGTCAAAGAGGGTGCCGTTGTGATCGATGTCGGCATTCACCGGAACGAACAGAATAAATTATGTGGCGATGTGGATTTCGACAGTGTGGAGCCTGTATGCGGAGCGATCACCCCGGTTCCCGGTGGCGTAGGCCCCATGACCATAGCCATGTTGATGAATAATTGTCTGGAATCCGTTTCTTTGCAGGCAATAAGAGGATAATCGTATGAAGTGTCCGAATTGTGGGGCAGAGATGGAGGAAGGAAAGCTTTACTGTGAGCATTGCGGTGAAGATATTCATATTGTCCCTGATTTTGAACCGGAAGTAGAATACAATATGGAACAGACGCTGAGTGACATCGCGAAGGAAATGGAGCCGAAACCTGCGGAGGAGGAAGAACCTGTTCATTCCGAATCACAGGATTGGGATGAACTCCCGGAAAGCCATGTTTCACAGCACCCATTTCGATGGAAATTTATAGTCCTTGTGCTGGTTCTGCTGGTGGTTGCTGTGGTATGTACCGGTTTTGGGATTTCTTATTCCCATTATCATTCCGCAGACTATCAGGCAAAATGCGCCAAAGATTATGTTTCATTAGAGGAATATGATCAGGCGGTCGCCTGTTATGAAAGAGCACTGGAACTGGAACCCGAAAACATTACTTTTAAATTTGAACTGGCAGATATTTACTTCCGGAAAAACAATAAGATAGAGTACGAATATTTACTCAGGGAAATCGTGGCAGATCCCGAGGCTAATTCCGAACAGCTGGAGACTGCTTACGGAAAACTGATTGCCATATATGCGGCCAGAGAAGATTATAAAACCATAAATGATCTTCTGCAAAGCTGCGGTAATGTAAACATTATGAGTAAGTACCAGAGTTATATGGCCATGGAACCGGAATTCAATCTTCAGGAGGGATATTATACCAGTATTCAGCCGCTGAAATTGACTACTTTCGGAAGCGGGAAAATTTATTATACCATGGACGGAAGCAAACCCGGAGAGAACAGTTCCCTGTATACCGCACCTATTTTGCTGGAAAATGGGGATTATTGTATTAAAGCAATATACATCAATGAGAACGGAATTGAAAGTCCGGTGGTGACCAAAAATTATCATATTGAAATTGATGAATTGAGCGCACCGGAGGTCACGACTGTCAGCGGTGACTATGAGTTCCCAATCAACATTGAAGTGACAGATGGAAATGATGTCTATTATACGACGGACGGTTCCGATCCTACGCAGAATTCTGCCGTATATTCCGGACCGATTCCCATGCCTTTGGGAAAATCGACTTTTCGTTTCATACGGATCGCAGAAGGAAGAAAAAGCGATATCGTTGAAAAAAGTTATAATCTGGTTATGAATACAGACTTCATGCCGGAAGATGCCGTTAAAAAAGTTGTGAACCATGCAATACAGAGTGGTAAAATAACAGAGGAGTCCGGCAGCTTTGATGAGTCCGGAGCAGCATATCTGTATCAATATCAGTATGTGACCAACATAAATAAAATAGATGATTTTTATGTCATCGCAGAAATCTACAGAGGTGAAGACGGAACCGACACAAAGACAGGAAATCTGTTTGCCGTAAATGCCTATAATCAGGAACTGTATAAACTGCAGGTGGACGAAAGTGGTCGCCGTTATACTCTGGTGGCTGTTTCAGATATATAAAATCCTATATAAATCCTAACAGAAGGGACGGAAAAGAGAAATGTATAAGATCGTAAAAAAACAGGAGCTGACAACCAACATCTATCTGATGGAGGTAGAGGCAAAAAGAGTGGCGAAGACCTGTGAACCCGGTCAGTTTGTCATCGTAAGAATGGACAGTGAAGGAGAGAGAATCCCTCTGACTATCTGTGATTACAACAGAGAAAAAGGAACCATCACAATTGTGTTCCAGACGGTAGGCGCGGGAACCAAAATGATGGCACAGTTAGAAGAAGGGGGATATTTCCATGATTTTGTAGGCCCTTTAGGACGTCCTTCCGAACTTGTGGAGCAGCCTCTGGAAGAAGTAAAATCCAAAAAGATCCTCTTCGTTGCAGGTGGTGTAGGAGCAGCACCGGTATATCCCCAGGTGAAATGGCTGCATGAGCATGGAATCGCTGCAGATGTTATCGTAGGAAGCAAGACCAAGGATCTTCTGATCCTGGAAAAGGAAATGGAATCTGTAGCCGGAAATCTTTATGTGACCACGGATGACGGTTCCTACGGAAGAAGTGGTATGGTAACCCAGACGATAAAAGATCTGGTAGCAGAAGGCAAAAAATACGATCTGTGTATTGCTATTGGCCCCATGATCATGATGAAGTTTGTATGTTTATTAACCAAAGAACTGGAGATTCCGACCGTTGTCAGCCTGAACCCCATTATGGTAGATGGAACGGGAATGTGTGGTGCCTGTCGTGTAACGGTCGGTGGCAAGGTGAAATTTGCCTGCGTGGACGGCCCCGAGTTTGACGGACATGAAGTGAACTTCGACGAGGCAATGAGACGTCAGCAGATCTACAAGACCGCAGAGGGACGTGCAATGCTGGCCCTGGAAGAGGGCGAGACCCATCACGGCGGCTGTGGCAACTGCCAGTAAGCTTTTAGACGGAAAGTCTGAACACGATAAAACAGAAAGGCATGGTTAAATAAAATGGATGTATTAAAGAGAATTCCTGTCAGAGAACAGGATGCAAAGGAACGTGCTACCAACTTCAAGGAGGTATGTCTCGGATATAATAAAGAGGAAGCAATGGAAGAGGCTTCCCGCTGCATTAACTGTAAAAACGCACAGTGCGTAAAAGGCTGTCCCGTAGCCATCCAGATCCCTCAGTTCATTGAACAGGTGAAGAACGGCAATATCGAAGAGGCTTATCGTATCATCAGCGAATCCAGCGCACTTCCCGCTGTCTGCGGTCGTGTATGCCCGCAGGAGAGCCAGTGTGAAGGAAAATGTATCCGCGGTTTCAAGGGGGATCCCATCTCCATCGGTAAACTGGAGCGTTTCGTTGCAGACTGGGCAAGAGAAAACGGTATCAAACCCACACCGGCAGCACAGAAGAACGGCAAAAAGGTAGCTGTCATCGGTTCCGGCCCCGCGGGTCTGACCTGTGCCGGAGATCTGGCAAAAATGGGTTATGATGTCACCATCTTTGAGGCACTGCATGAGGCAGGCGGTGTACTGGTATACGGTATTCCGGAGTTCCGTCTTCCCAAGAGCGGCGTTGTGGCAAAAGAGATCGAGAATGTTAAATCTCTCGGTGTTCATATTGAAACCAACGTGGTGGTAGGTAAATCCGTGACCATCGATCAGCTGATGGATGAAGAGGGCTTCCATGCCGTATTTATCGGTTCAGGTGCAGGACTTCCGAAGTTCATGGGTATCCCCGGTGAGAATGCCAACGGTGTATTCTCTGCCAATGAGTATCTGACCAGAAGCAATCTGATGAAGGCGTTTGATCCCGATTCCAGAACACCTATCATGCACGGTAAAAAGGTAGCTGTGGTAGGCGGCGGTAACGTGGCTATGGATGCTGCAAGAACCGCACTTCGTCTGGGCGCTGAGGTACATATCGTATACCGCAGAAGTGAAGAGGAGCTTCCTGCCAGAGTGGAAGAAGTACATCATGCAAAAGAGGAAGGCATCATTTTTGATCTGCTGACCAATCCTATAGAAATCCTGTCCGACGATAAGGGCTGGGTGACCGGCATGAAGTGCATCCGTATGGAACTGGGCGAGCCCGATGAGAGCGGCAGACGTCGTCCCGTGGAAGTACCCGGATCCGAATTCGTGATGGAGTTAGATACCGTGATCATGTCATTAGGTACCTCCCCGAATCCTCTGATCTCTTCTACCACCAAGGGACTGGATACCAATAAGTGGAAGTGCATTATTGCGGATGAAAATAACGGCAAAACCACCAAGGAAGGTGTCTATGCCGGTGGAGATGCGGTAACAGGAGCAGCTACCGTTATTCTGGCAATGGGAGCAGGAAAGGCTGCTGCCAAGGGTATTGATGAATATCTGAGTGCAAAATAAAGTGTTGCGAATATTAAGGATGGTGTTAGCATATGGCATGGTGTCCGAAATGTAAAAATGAATATCGGGAAGGAATCACCGTATGTCCCGATTGCGGAGAAGCACTGGTAAGTGAGGAAGAACTGACGGACTGGGTTTCCGTGCTGTTCGGTGAACAGGACGAGATGGAGAAGTTAAAAGACTTCCTTACATACAATGGAGTGGGAAAAAGTAAACTTGTCTATGATGAGACAGAGCAGGTCTATGAACTGTTTGTAGATGCCAAGGACGAAAAAAAGGCGAAGACCATCGCCAGAGTTTTCTTAGAGCAGCAGGAAAAGGAGCACAAGGAGAATGCCGCTTTGGAAGAAGCAGCGGTAGACGAATTCCTGATGCCCGGCGAAGATGACACATCGGAAGAAAAGCCAAATTCCGGGGAACTATTGAAAGCCGCATCCACACAGGGAGGACTGACTTATATGAACAGTGGTGCTAAAGCAGAGGAAAACAGGTCCTCCGCCTGGGTACTGTTGATTGTGGGTGCTTTAGGAATACTGGTGATGGCTCTTGGAATTACAGGGGTACTACCCTTTAACATTGGGAATCCGTACATGTTCTACGGGGTCATGAGTGCTGTATTTATCCTCTTCATCGTTATGGGCGTGGTGTCCATGCGTAATGCAAAGCTTTTCGAGAAAAAGGCAGAGTCCGAGAACTCTCTGGTAGATACCTTGCTTAAATGGAGCGAGGAAAACCTGACTGCAGAAAAAATCGATGCGCAGATTGAAAATGCTGCAGATACTCCCGAAGAAGCCTTGTATTACAAGAGATTTGAAGTGATCCGCAGCCAGATGAATCATCAGTTTATGAATCTGGACCAGCAGATGCTGGAGAATCTCATCGACACGAAGATCTACGAACAGATCTTCCCGGATATTGACGGAGCAGAGGAAGAATGATCAAAATATCCATCGTATGTGTAGGGAAGATCAAGGAGAAATTTTTCCGTGATGCCATTGATGAATACAGTAAACGGCTGAGTCGTTACTCGAAGTTGAACATTATCGAAGTGGCGGATGAGATGACACCGGATGGAGCAAGCGCCGTTTGGGAAGATCAGATCCGTGAAAAAGAGGGAATCCGCATTCTTGCAAAGCTACCCCAGGATGCCCTGATCGTGACACTGGAGATCGCCGGCAGAAATTATTCTTCCGAAGAATTTGCTGTGTGGATCGAGGACTGCAGTGTCCGTGGAAAAAGCCACATCTGCTTTGTCATCGGCGGCTCCTTAGGACTGCACAATAGCGTTTGCAAAAGGGCGGACCTGGCACTCAGCTTTTCCAAAATGACATTCCCGCACCAGCTGATGCGTGTGATCCTGTGCGAACAGATCTATCGGGCGTTCCGGATCATTCAGCACGAGCCTTACCATAAGTAAAAGTATTGTGATTTAAATAAAAGTGGCGAAAATATGACAAAAAAACAACGAGCATTAGAAATCATAGAACGTCTGAAAAAAGAATACCCGGATGCCGGATGCACTCTGGATTACGATCAGGCATGGAAGCTGCTTGTCAGCGTCCGCCTGGCGGCCCAGTGTACCGATGCCCGGGTAAATATCGTGGTGGAGAAGATTTACGAGAAATTCCCGGATGTGGATGCCCTGGCGGATGCACCGGTGGAAGAGATCGAGGCAATCGTAAAACCCTGTGGCTTAGGTCACAGCAAGGCGAGAGATATCAGCGCCTGCATGAAGATCCTTAGGGATAAATATCAGGGGAAAGTGCCGGATGACTTTGACGAACTGTTATCTCTGCCGGGTGTTGGAAGAAAAAGTGCGAATCTGGTCATGGGAGATGTCTTCGGTAAGCCCGCCATCGTGACGGACACTCACTGTATCCGCCTGGTGAACCGCATGGGACTGGTGGACGGTATCAAGGAGCCTGCCAAGGTGGAAAAGGAGCTTTGGAAGATCATTCCGCCGGAGGAAGGCAGCGATTTCTGCCACAGACTGGTATATCACGGAAGAGAGGTATGTACTGCCAGAACCCATCCTTATTGCGAAAAATGCTGTATCAGTGATATCTGTAAAAAAGTCGGTGTATAAGAGCTGGTGGTAATGTTGCCGCAGACAGGAGGAAGCCTATGAGAATGTATGATATTATCATGAAAAAGAGAAACGGCGGAGCGTTATCCAAAGAAGAGATTCGCTTTTTTATTGAAGGCTACACGAAGGGAGAGATACCGGATTATCAGGTGTCTGCTCTGATGATGGCAATTTATTTTCAGAAGATGACAGAGAGGGAGACTTACGAACTGACCATGGCCATGGCACACAGCGGGGAGATGCTGGATCTGTCATCCATCCATGGTCGCAAGGTAGACAAACACAGCACCGGAGGTGTGGGAGATAAGACTTCTCTGGCATTAACACCCATGGTGGCGGCCTGCGGAATTCCCGTAGCCAAAATGAGCGGTCGGGGTCTGGGACACACCGGCGGAACCATTGATAAGCTGGAAAGTTTCCCCGGATTTTCTACTTCACTGACTACGGAACAGTTTATTGAAAATGTGAACAAAATCGGTATTGCCATTATGGGACAGACCGCAGATCTGGCACCGGCGGATAAAAAGCTGTACGCCCTGCGGGATGTGACCGCTACGGTAGACAATATGTCGCTGATCGCCAGCTCCATTATGAGTAAGAAACTGGCTGCCGGTGCGGATGCCATTGTACTGGATGTGAAGACCGGAAGCGGGGCATTTATGAAGAGCAGGGAGGATGCTTTTGCCCTGGCGGAAGAAATGGTTAAGATCGGCAAAAATGCAGGCCGCAGGACCATTGCCGTAATTTCGGATATGGATCAGCCTTTAGGAATGGCAGTGGGAAATGCCCCGGAGGTAAAAGAAGCAATCGCAACATTGCGGGGCGAAGGTCCGAAAGATTTTACCGAGCTTTGCATGGTGCTTGGAAGCCAGATGCTGATGGCCGGCGGAAAGGCACTGAGTGTAGAACAGGCAAGAGCGGCACTTACAAAAGTCATTGAAGATGGCAGTGCCTTACGGAAACTGTCCGAGTTCGTGGAAGCACAGGGTGGTGATCCGACAGCGGTAACAGATCCTTCCTTACTCCCGAAGGCATCCATGGTAGTGCCGGTCTGTGCGGACAGGGATGGTTTTGTGGGACAAATCGCCTGTGAAGATGTCGGAATCTGTTCTCTGTTGTTGGGCGGCGGAAGAGAGACCAAGGAAAGCAAAATTGACTTGTCTGTAGGTATTCTTTTAGAAAAGAAAAAAGGGGATGCTGTAAAAAAAGGCGATGTGCTCGGATATCTGCATGCAAATGACGAACAGCGCCTGGAAGCGGCGAAAGATAAGTTCTTAAATGCCTATGCTATCACTGACAGCCGGCCGGAGACAGAGCCACTGATCAAAGGGATCCTGCAATAACATATTCTGCGGATTCCGTTCATATAGTTTTATATGAAAAAGAGAACACAGCCGTACCAAAAGGAAAAATGGATCAATTCTTTGCAGCTTCCGAAAGATGTCTGCATGGGAGCACTGAGGGTTACGCTCACCGGCAATTCGGAAGTCTGGATTGAAAATTATCGTGGTATCCTGGAGTACACCGGAGAGCGGATCCTGTTACAAGCCAGGACCTGCCAGGTATGTCTGGAAGGAAGCAGACTTTCCATCGACTATTATACCAATGAAGACATGAAAATCAGTGGTAACATTGTATCGCTGACTTATATATAACAATGGGGGAACGATGGAAGATGACAGAATGGCTGAAACGGCTTCGGGGATATGTGAAAATTAGAGTGTGGGGATTTGCACCACAGCGTTTTATCAATTTATGCAGTAATAAGGGAATATTGTTATGGAATATTGAAAAGCAGGATGATGTATATATCATGTGTGTCAGCCTGGAGTCTTTTTACCGGCTTCGTTCCATTGCCAGAAAAACAAAAGTAAGGGTAGTCATATCAGAAAGATATGGACTACCTTTTTTTCTGCCGCATCTGCAACGGAGAAAAGCATTCCTGGCCGGACTGGTGCTGACGGTCATGTTTTGGATCGTTTCTTCCATGTTTGTATGGGATATCCAAATATCCGGCAATTGTGTCATCACGGATGACATGATATTTCAATTCCTGGAACAGGAAGGAATACAGATGGGAATGCGAAAAAGTAAGCTGGATATCGGAGAACTGGAAAAGCAGATCCGCAGGCAGTTCCCACAGGTCACATGGACTTCCGGAAGGTTGATGGGCACCAGACTACTGCTGGAGTTAAAGGAAAATGATGCTCCGATTCCGGAAGATACGCAGGGTGCGGATGCTATCATTGGCCGGGATCTTGTGGCAGAGTATGACGGTGTCATCACCGATATGATCGTGCGAAGCGGCATTCCCCAAGTGACAATTGGCAGTCAGGTGGCCAAGGGAGATCTGTTGGTGGATGGAAAGGTGCCTATCTATGCCGAAGACGGTACAATACGGGAATATCGTATGGTCATTGCTGACGCGGATATCCGGATGGAGCATTCTGGTCACTTTCGAATTTTTTTACCGGCGGATTATATTTTAAAAAAATATACCGGCAGGGAAAAAACAGGATATTTTATGCGTCTGGGTGACAGAGAATGGAAACAGGCTCGAAAGGTTTCGTTTCTGCAATATGACAGTATTCTGAATACCCATAGTATGAAAATATTAAAAATGTTTGGAATCAACGGTACATTTGGCAAAATTACATACAGAGAGTATCAAAAAACAGAATATCTTCGCAATGACAGTGAGGCAAAGGAAATACTGCAGGAAAAAATATCGGATTTTCTTGAAAGTTTAGGCGAAAAAGGGGTACAAATAATCTCGAAAGATGTTAAAATAGAAACAAAGTGCGATGGCTGGGTGGCACATGGGGAACTCGTGGTGCAGGAAAAAGTCGGAACACAGGTGGATACTACGCAGAAAGAGGATTAAGACATTAATGAGCGTGACAACAATCAATCTGGAAATGGATACAGAGCAGATGCGGAAGATCTTCGGGATGCAGGATGCTTATATAAAAAAGCTGGAGCAGGATTTTCAGGTAACGATCGTAGATCGTAATGGGAGTATTATCATTACCGGAGAAGAGGAAAATACCGGAAAGGCTTCCCGGGTATTAAGGCAATTGACGGCACTGTCGGATCGCGGAAATGATATAGAAGAGCAGAACGTGGATTATGCCATTGAGATGGGCAAGGAGGATCAGGAAGACAGACTCATGGAAATGGATGCCGACTGTATCTGTCATACGATCAACGGTAAACCCATCAAACCCAAGACACTGGGACAGAAAGCCTATGTGGATGCGATCCGCAAGAATATGATCGTGTTCGGACTGGGACCTGCAGGTACCGGTAAGACTTATTTGGCCATGGCTATGGCCATCACTGCATTTAAAAATAACGAAGTCAGCCGGATCATACTGACCAGACCGGCGATCGAAGCCGGGGAGAAACTGGGATTTTTACCGGGGGATCTGCAGAGTAAAGTGGATCCGTACCTGCGGCCTTTGTATGATGCCCTGTATCAGATCATGGGGGCGGAAAGTTTTGCCAAAAATATGGAAAAAGGACTGATTGAAGTGGCACCTCTTGCATATATGAGAGGACGAACCCTGGATAATGCCTATATTATTTTGGATGAAGCGCAAAATACCACTCCGGCTCAGATGAAAATGTTCCTGACACGAATCGGTTTCGGTTCTAAGGTAATCGTAACCGGGGATTCTTCCCAAAAGGACCTTCCGGTTGGGGCAAAATCCGGTCTGGATGTTGCTGCCAGGGTATTGAAAAATATTGATGATATCGCGTTCTGCAACCTGACGAACAAAGATGTGGTAAGACATCCGCTGGTGCAGAAGATTGTAAAGGCGTATGATGATTATGAAGCACGAACGAAACGAAGATAAAAACGACTTCCTGCTTTTTTTACTGCCGGAGATTTTTACCGTGATCGCGGGAAGCACGGCAGTATATGCTATGGGTATTTTCGGCAAACAGCTCTCCGTTGAAAATGCTCTGCGAAACGCAGTAATGACCGCAATGGGCCTGGCTGTAGCCGGTTTTTTTCTCAGAAGAGAACAATTGGATTCTCAACTGGATTATGACAACGATGAACACCTGATGCGTTTTTGGATAGCAGTATGGAGCTGTCTGCTGCTTTCACTGGCTTGTACATTTCTTCCGGTAGGAGGCTGGCCCTTTTTACCTGTTTTTGTGGTATTATCTCTGTTCAGCAATCTGCCGGTCGGAATTCTTTTCTCCTCAGTGTTTCTTATGATTGCTTCATTTGAAGGTCAGACTCAGGGAATTTTCTTCCTGTATTTTATCAGCGGTATTTTTGCTGCCTGCCTTTTTCAGCATCTCGAGCAGGAATTTGCAATCGGTATACCTTTGTTCTTGTCTTTGTTTTGCCTGTTTTTATGTGAGACGGCCAATATTGTGTTATTGACCAATGAGCATCTGAGCCTGGAGCAGTTTTTAGTGCCGGCAGCTAATCTGGTCGTCTCCGGTATCTTATTGCTTGGTATCCTGAAGTTTTTTTCCGGAGCAGTGGTATTCCGGGACAGAGTACGCTATCTGGACCTGAACGATACGGAGAATCAGATACTGGCGAAATATCGGCAGACGGATCGCACAGAGTATTTTCAGTGTATTCATACCGCATATTTCTGTGAACGGATCGCCTTAAAACTTGGATTGGACAAAGATGCTTTAAAATGTGCGGGGCTGTACCACAAAAAGGGCTGGGAGCTTATGAATCTTCAGGGCGAAAGCTTTCCGAAGGGCGCGAAGGAGATTTTGGAAGAGTATAAGGAAGATCAAAAATATCGACGGAAGGAAACAGTGGTTCTCTACTGTTCGGATGCTGTTGTCAGCGCCATTTTACTTTTATCGCAAAAGGAGCCGGATAAAAAACCGGACTATGATCAGGTGATCGATAAAATTTTCGAACGGATCCGGGTCAAAGGATTTGTGAATGAATGTGATCTGAGTCTGCGGGACTGGAACAGAATGCAGAAGATATTTAAGGAGGAAAAACTATATTATGACTTTTTACGTTGAAAATGAAACAGAGGAAACATTTGCGGAGGGTGAGGTTTCTTTTTCTGTGGAGGATACCGTGGAAAAGGTTGCAAACGCTGTGCTGGAAATGGAAGGCTGTCCTTATGAGGTCCAGCTGAATGTCCTGCTTACTGACAATGATGGGATTCATGCCTACAATAAGGAATATCGTAATATAGACAGAGAGACGGATGTCCTTTCTTTCCCCAATCTGGACTTTGCTGCCCCCGGTGATTTTGATATTCCGGAGGACAGAGAGGCTGATTACTTTGATCCGGATACCGGAGAACTGATTCTCGGAGATATTATTATTTCCGTGGACCGTGTCAGGGAACAGGCGGAAAGTTACGGTCACAGCAGAAAAAGGGAATTCGCATTCCTCGTGGCTCACAGCATGCTGCATCTGTGCGGATATGACCACATGGAGCCGGAAGAAGCAGAGGTAATGGAGGCAAAGCAGGAGCAGGTCCTCGCATCCCTTGGAATTACAAGAGATTAAAAAGGGCGTGGATACACGTATAGGTAACCGAAATGAATCAGGTAGAGATAAAAAGAAAACAGATACAGTTTTTTTCTTATTGTCTGGCAGGGATAAATGTCTGGGTGTTCGGAAAACAGCTTGGAAATAATGGCCTGGCTTATTTGGCGGCCGCTTTTTTGGTTTTTTTGTTTTTTTGGATACTTACCGGTAAAAATGTCCCGGATCGTCTTGGCCGGCTTCTTAGGAGCAGAAGTGCCAAAGGACAATATAAAAACGTATCCAAAATGCGAAGGAATATGATGATTTTCCAGATTGCTGCCGGGCTGGTCGGTGCGGTGCTCTGTGCGGCACTTGGATATTTTGTGCTGGAAAAAGCGTTTCGGATTCCCTACGGAAGTATGATCCTGTGGATTCTGTGTCCTGCGCTGATACTTAGATGTATGCAGTCGGTACTCCTGGGAATTTTTCAGAGTGAAGGATCGGAAATGCCTTCTGCGGTATCTGCTATCCTGCGACAGGTATTTTATTTTGGACTGGGCCTTTTGTTTTTGGGTATTTTTCGTACCTATGGGGAAAAAGTCAGTCTTCTCCTGAAAAAAGATGACTTTACTGCTATGTACGGTGCCATGGGTGTCGCATTGGGAATTGTGATCTCTGAGGTATTGGTTCTGATTTTTGTATTTGTGATTTATCAGGGAAGCGCATCCGGAAGAAGAGAGGCGGAAATAGGCATGAAGGGGACTGATACTTTTTTCAGTCAGGTCCGGGTTCTGCTTTTCAGTATGGGCGGTGATATCATCGGCGACTTACTTTTGTATCTGCCGTTATGGACAGGGCTCGTTTTATTTGAGAAAAATGCGGCGGATATTTATGCAGCTGCAGACAGCTATGGCGTGTTTATCGGAAGATATTTGGATATGATGCTTCTGGTTGTGGTTCTTTTATGCATGGGAATCCTACCGGGAGTAGCCAAAGCCGGCGCACATATCCGGAAAAAAGAAGAACGCTATGTCCAAAATGCAATACAGTCGGGAATCCAGGGTGTATTTCTACATGGAATGTTTTTCACCGTATGGCTTGCCGTTTTGGCGGTACCCCTGGCGCAGACAATCGATAACTCTGTCGGAATCCTGCTGGGAGAAATGTTCACCACAGGATCCTCCGTGGTCCTGTGGGCGCTCTTGCTCTTTTATTGCTCACAAATTTTAAAATTATCGGGAAAAAACCATTTGCTCCTGTTGGGATACGGTGTGATGGATCTCGTATTTGTCATAACGTCGACTATTCTTTTCAGAATGGAAAATGCCGGGATTCTGAGCATCGTCCTCGGGAGTGTCATCGGAATGGCTGCCGGCGCTGTGTGTCTGTGTGTTATATTATGTCTGCAGAGGAAGACCCGGCCCGACGCACTCAGAGGACTGGCAATTCCGGCCGGCTGCTGTTGTGCCTGCGGTCTGCTGGCATTCGGTCTGGAAAAACTGTTGTTCCCCCATGTGGGAGCAGTGGTAACGGTGATTTCGGAACTGATCATTACGTTGTTACTGTATTGGTTCCTTCTGCTATTGTTGCGTTGTCTGCGGGGACAGGATTTTCAATATATTCCCGGCGGCAGGCTGATGCGTATGCTGGGGAAAATGTTCCGGCTGTAAAATTTGCGTCAGATGTATATTATTCCAAAAATAACTGATACTGATACAAAGAATGAACATTGACACCACAGATGTGAGGCAGTATGAAACTTGTAAAACGTATCAGTTACTTTTTTGTAATTCCCATTTTCTTTTTGAGTCTTGGTATTTTTATCGGGGTGTGGGGAATCCGTTTTTTCTATCCGGGATCGTATCCTGGACGGTATTCCGAAGTCCCTGCGGATAGAGCAGACACTTCGGAGGTACCGGAAAATGTTGCGGTTACCGTGTCAGAAGAAACCTTATGTGCGGATACGGAATATGTATTGAAAGAGACGGACATTCTCAGAAATACCTCCGTAGAGACTTCCTGGCAGATTCCACATAAATATATTGGCATGACCAGGGAGAGGTTTCTGGAAACGATGAATCTGTATGCGGAACATCCTCCGCTGTCAGAACTTGAAAGAGGTTTTGTTGGTTTAGAGGTATTATCCTTTTCCAGGGAAAAAGTTGTGGTTCGTATGGATTATCGCTATCTGCAGCCAAGCGATGGCTTTTATCTGGCAGTATGTGACAACGAAGTTGTGGTATACCTGGAGGATCGGTCTACCATATATATCAATACAGGGATTGCCCTGGACAGTCTTCCGGAGAAAATACAGATGCAGATTATGGACATGCTGTCCATTCCTGATGAGGAAACACTGTATGATTTTCTGGAGACATATTCTTCCTGAAGAAAGAAACAGGTGAAACAGAAATGAAAAAACATATTGGAATCATCGGCGGCGGTGCAGCAGGTATGATGGCTGCGGTCACAGCTGCCCGAAAAGGTACCAAAGTTACGATTTTGGAACGAAATGATCGAATCGGGAAAAAAATATTACAGACAGGAAACGGAAAATGCAATCTGGGCAACAGAAATCTCACGGTGGAATGTTACCATGGAGGAGATGCTGCATGGATAAAGCAGGCACTGGAACGTTTCGGTACGGAGGACACCGTTTGCTTTTTTCAAAAAATAGGGCTTCTGATCAAGGAAAAAAACGGATATCTGTATCCGGTCAGTGAACAGGCAGCGTCGGTACTGGATGTGCTTCGCTACGAACTGCAGACGCTGGGAGTTGAAATCATCTATGGATGTAAAGTACAGAAAGTGGAACGAACACTATCCGGGAAACTTGTGGTAAACGATGGTGACAGAGAATGGCAATTCGATGCGGTGATCCTGACCTGCGGCGGAAAGGCTGCCCCCGGTACCGGCTCTGACGGGAGCGGATGGAAAATTGCCAAAAAAGCTGGTCATACCTGTATTGCTCCCGTACCTGCGCTGGTGCAGCTCCGGTGTCTGGAGACAGATCTTCTGAAGGGAATAGCCGGTGTTCGTGCTGACAGCAGAGTGCGTATTTTGTGTGACGGACGTGAAACAGATGTCGAGCGCGGAGAATTACAGCTGACGGAATACGGCATCTCCGGAATTCCCATATTTCAGTTGAGCCGTGATGTGAATTATTTACTCAGGGACCGGAAAACTGTAATGGCCGAGATTGATTTTCTGCCGGATATGACGGAAGAATCCTATGAAAATATGAAGAAAACCCGCCGGATGCTGCAGGAAAAGCGGACGGCAGAAGAGTTTTTTACGGGAATCCTGAATAAAAAGCTGATGTCTGTATTTTTGAAAATTGCAGGCATAAAACCGACAACTCCGGCAGTGGAAATTCCGGAAGATAAAATAAACACTTTTTATGAACTGTGCAGATGTTTCCGGTTACATATTACGGAGAGCAATCCCTATGAGAATGCGCAGGTAGCGGCCGGAGGAATTGCAGTAACGGAAGTGACGGAAGACATGGAATCAAAACTCTGCCCCGGGCTGTATTTCGCAGGAGAGATTCTGGATGTGGACGGAAGATGCGGCGGCTATAATCTGCAATGGGCCTGGAGCAGCGGGTTTATTGCGGGGTGTTCTGCTGCAATCAAGACAGAATAAGGAGTTATTATGATCAGATTAAACCAGTTGAAACTTCCGATAAATCATACGGAGGAACAGCTTGTACATAAGACGGCACAAAGCCTGCGGATCCCTACAGAAGATATTCTGGAACTGGAGGTCGTAAGACAGTCTCTGGATGCGAGGAAGAAGCCGGAACTTTTTTACAGTTACAGTATCGATGTCATCGTGAAAAAAGAAGAGAAAGTATACAAGGATGCCTGTCGCAGACTCGGTAAGGCAAATGTTCTGCAAACGGAGAAAAGGAAATATCATTTCCCTGCAGGCGGCACACAGCCGCAAAAGCATCCAACGGTGATCGTCGGATGCGGACCGGCTGGATTATTCTGCGGATATTATCTCGCACTACACGGATATCGTCCCGTGATTTTAGAGCGGGGCGCGGATGTGGACACGAGACAGGCGGATGTGGAGCGGTTCTGGGAGACAGGGAAACTGCAGCCCGATTCCAACGTTCAGTTCGGAGAAGGGGGTGCCGGAACTTTTTCGGACGGTAAATTAAATACATTGGTTAAGGATAAATACGGCAGAAACACAGAAGTTCTCAGGACTTTTGTAAGGTACGGTGCGGATCCTGCTATTTTATATCAGGCAAAGCCCCATATCGGGACCGATGTACTGAGCCGGATCGTGAAAAGTATGCGGGAAGAGATCCTGCGTCTGGGAGGTGAAGTTCATTTTCACAGCCAGGTGACGGAAATATTGACTGAGGGTGGTCATGTTACGGGAGTGAAAATTAACGCTGCCGAAGAACTCCCGTGTGAGCAGCTGGTTCTGGCTCCCGGACACAGTGCCAGAGATACTTTTTCCATGCTTTATGAAAATCAGTTCCCAATGTCGGCAAAACCTTTTGCCGTAGGATTTCGTGTGGAACATCCGCAGGCTTTGATCAACCGGAGTCAATACGGTGCGGAGCAGGTTAAGGGACTGGGTGCAGCTGCCTACAAGGTGACGGCGAAGACCGGTACCGGCAGAGGGGTATATTCTTTCTGCATGTGCCCCGGAGGATATGTGGTCAATGCGTCTTCAGAACCCGGAAGACTGGCTGTCAACGGCATGAGTTACAGTGGACGTGACGGTCAAAATGCCAACAGCGCCATTATTGTATCGGTGACGCCGGAGGATTATGGATCGGAGCATCCGTTAGCCGGAATCGAATTTCAACGGGTACTCGAGAAAAAGGCATATGATCTCTGTAATGGAAAACTTCCGGTACAGCTCTACGGAGATTTCCGCAAAAAAGTGACGGGAGAAGATCTACCGGAAAAAGAAATAGATTCCGACGAATGGGACGGAATGGAACCCCAGTGCAAAGGAGCTTATGAATGGACTGATCTGACGGGGATCCTTCCGGAGGAATGCAATCATGCTTTTGTGGAAGGAATGGATAGTTTTGGCAGACAGATCCGGGGATTTGATTCTCCGCATGCGATTCTGACCGGAGTAGAAAGCCGCACCTCGTCACCGGTGAGAATGGATCGGGATGAAAAATTGCAATCCGCGATCCGCGGATGCTATCCCTGCGGAGAAGGGGCAGGGTATGCCGGCGGAATTACTTCGGCGGCGATGGATGGTATCCGTGTGGCGGAGATGATTGCATCTCAGTTTGCTCCATCACAGCGTTGACGTACAGAGAAAAATAGTATATCATTCAGATATTCGAAAGTTTTTATTTTATAGTCAGAGAGGCAGTCACGTGAATAACATAAGGGAACAGATAAAAGATAAGAAGAAAATCGTCGTTAAGATCGGTTCCTCTTCTTTACAACATAGCGAAACAGGAGATCTGGATTATATCCGGCTGGAAAAGCTGGTGAGAGAACTCTGTGATATCAGCAACCAGGGGAAGGAAGTCGTACTGGTGACTTCCGGTGCCATTGCCGTGGGCAAAAAAGCAGTGAATCTGAAGACAATTGAGGGACAGACCCAGGCAGAGGCCATGGCTGTAAAACAGGCATGCTCGGCAATCGGTCAGGCCCGTCTGATGATGGCTTATCAGAAAATGTTTTCGGAATACAATCATGTAGCGGCACAGATTTTGATGACTAAAAATACCATTGTGGATAATCTGAATCGTTATAATGCTCATAACACCTTTACACAACTATTAAAAATGGGGGTGATCCCCATTGTGAATGAAAATGATACCGTAGCTACCTACGAGATCGAAATTGGTGATAATGATACGCTGTCCGCAATCGTGGCAGCCCTGATCGATGCGGACCTGTTGATCCTGCTGTCGGATATCGACGGACTCTATACCGATGATCCCAGACAGAATCCGGATGCAGAATTTATCGAACAAGTGGATGAACTTACGGATGAATTCATGAATATGGGCAAGGCTTCCACCGGCAGTAATGTAGGTACCGGCGGCATGAATACCAAGATGATCGCAGCTAAAATTGCCACCAGTTCCGACGTGGATATGCTCATTGCCAACAGCAGAGACATCGGCGTGCTGCATCGGTTGTTAGAAGGAGAGAATGAAGGTACTCTGTTCGTAGCACACAGGGATGAAAGCTTTGATCTGCCGGAATTTGTACAGAATCTGCATAAAAATTGATCCGGCAAAAAGGAGAATACATTATGAATATGGATGAAAGAATAAAGCGCATCAATGAGCTTTATCATAAATCTCAGAATGAGGGACTGACGGACGAAGAAAAACTGGAACAGACCATTTTACGTCAGGAATATGTGGACAGTATCAAACGTAATATGAAAGCGCAGCTGGATAATATAGAGATTGAGCGACCGGACGGCACCATTGAGAAATTAAAGCCGGCTTATAAAAAGAAAAAATGATCAAAGAACAGAAAAAACAGATTCGAAGAAAAGCGCTTGCCTGCAGAAATGCGCTTACCGAACCGGAGCGGGAACGGGGGAAGCTGCTGATCACGGAGCGGATTCTTGGACACCAGTGGTATTATCTGTCGGATACGATTTTAGGTTTTGTAAGCTACGGCAGTGAGATCTGTACGACGGAGATTCTAGAAAGTGCTCTGCAAGACGGAAAAAGCGTCTACGTTCCCAAAGTGGAAGATGGAAAAATGGAGTTTTATCGGATGTTCTCTCTGTCAGAGTTGAAAAACGGTTACAAGAAAATCCCGGAACCGGCAGGGGATACGGACCGGTATCTGTTTGAACCGGAGCATGCAGACAAAACCTTACTTCTGATGCCGGGAAGCGCCTTTGACCCGCTGGGAAACCGTATGGGATACGGCGGTGGATTTTACGACAGATATCTTGCGGACAAAGAAAACTTAAGACTGCGGAGCATCGGTATCGGTTTCCACTGCCAGCAGGTAGAACAGGTACCTGTGGAAGTGACAGATGTGAAGCCGTATCAGGTGATTCTGGTTTAAATTATAAATATCGGATAGAAAGTAGGGGATAGCTATGGCAGAGTTAACGGAATTGGGAAAAAATGCATGTGCTGCGAAATATATATTGCAGAAACTGACTACTGAAGAAAAAAATAAGGCACTGGACACTGCGGCAAACTATCTGTGTGACAGGCAGGCGGAGATTCTTGCCGCCAATGAGTCTGATCTGGAGAACGGCAGAAGAAACGGAATGAATCCCGGACTTTTGGATCGTTTAAAACTGACACCCGATCGGATTGCCCAGATTGCGGAGGGACTCCGCCAGATTTCCGAGCTTCCCGACTGTATCGGAGAGGTTATGGAACATTTCGAGCGTCCCAACGGATTAAAGATCGATAAGGTGCGGGTTCCGTTAGGTGTCATCGGCATTATCTATGAAGCGCGTCCCAATGTTACTGCGGATGCCTTCGGATTGTGCTTTAAAACCGGTAATGCTGTGATCTTAAAGGGCGGCAGTGATGCCATTCATTCCAATATTGCAATTGTAAGGGTATTGCAGGATGCCCTGGATGTCTGCAAAATGCCCCGGACAGCGGTACAACTGATTGAGGATACCGATCGGGCGGTTACCGCACAGTTCATGAAGATGAAAGAATATGTGGATGTACTGATTCCCAGAGGTGGTGCGGGACTGATCCGCAGCGTGGTGGAGAACAGTACGATCCCCGTGATCGAAACCGGCACCGGTAATTGTCATGTTTACGTAGATCGGGACGCAGATGTGGATATGGCAGTAAAAATTCTGATGAATGCTAAGACCCAGAGGATCGGCGTCTGCAATGCCTGTGAGTCGCTGGTGGTACATCGGGCGATCCGTGACAGGTTCCTTCCCAAAATGGCGGAGACCCTGAAAACAAAAAATGTGGAACTGCGGGGGGACGAAAGTACCCGTGAAATCCTGCCGGACTGTATTCCGGCAACGGAAGAAGATTACGGTACAGAGTATCTGGACTATATTTTATCCATTAAAACGGTTGACAGTGTGGACGAGGCGATCGCTCATATTAACCGATATAATACGAAGCATTCCGAATGTATCGTGACGGAAAATGTGCAGACGGCGGAAAAGTTCTTAAACGAAGTGGATGCTGCCTGTGTCTATGTCAATGCATCCACACGCTTTACGGATGGATTTGAATTTGGATTTGGTGCCGAGATCGGCATCAGCACACAGAAGCTACACGCAAGAGGCCCAATGGGTCTGAAGGAGCTGACCTCCTATAAATACAAGATCCACGGAAACGGTCAGATCCGCGGATAATGACCTGTGTATTCTCCGGATCTTTTGTCCGGAAATAACTATAGAGTAGAGGAGAGAGATTATGAAAGAAGTAAACGGAAGTATTTGGCACACCATGAGCACTCAGAGAGTGACTCCCACAGATTTTGTCTGTGTTATTGAGATTTCCAAGGGTAGCAAGAACAAGTATGAACTGGACAAGGAGACCGGTCTTCTGATCTTGGACCGTATCCTGCATACATCCACCCATTATCCCGCAAACTATGGTTTCATTCCCAGAACCTACGGTGATGACGGTGACCCTCTGGATGTATTGTTACTGTGTTCCGAGCCGGTACAGCCTATGACTCTGGTAAGAGCGTATCCGATCGGTGTGATCTCCATGCTGGATAACGGCAAAAACGATGAGAAGATCATTGCAGTACCTTTCAATGATCCTAATTATAACTGCTATCATGATATTTCCGAGCTGCCCAGTCATGTGGTGGACGAGATGGAGCATTTCTTCACAGTATATAAAGCACTGGAGAACAAGACCACCGCAGTCAATGAAAAAGGCAACAGAGAAGAAGCCATCGAAGTCATTAAGAAATGTCTGGATAACTACATTGATACCTTTATCAAGAGCTGGTAAATAATGGACAATTGATTCTTGATAGTCACATAACACCATATTCCTGCGTTGCGGCGTAAGAATATGGTGTTTTTCATAGGAACTAATGAAAAAAATGTCAAAACCCACTAGATTTTTTTGGGGAAATATGAGAGAATGAACACGACCATTATGATATTATTTTATCAATAGTATTATAAGTACATATTGAAAGGAGATTTCACATGATTTATTCAAAAGAAGTTGAAGAAATGTGTCCCGTTGCACAGGGCGTACATCATGGTTGTGCTCCCATTCCCGAAGAGGCAAAATGGGTGCAGGCAAAAGAAGTTAAGGATATTTCCGGTCTGACTCACGGTGTGGGCTGGTGTGCACCTCAGCAGGGTGCATGTAAGCTTACCCTGAACGTTAAGGAAGGCATCATCCAGGAGGCTCTGGTTGAGACCGTTGGATGTTCCGGTATGACCCACTCCGCAGCTATGGCTGCTGAGATCCTGCCCGGTCTGACCGTTATGGAAGCTTTAAATACTGACCTTGTATGTGATGCAATCAATACCGCTATGAGAGAGCTGTTCTTACAGATCGTATACGGACGTACCCAGAGTGCATTCTCTGAGGAAGGTCTGCCTGTCGGTGCAGGTCTGGAAGACCTCGGTAAGGGCTTAAGAAGCCAGGTTGGTACTATGTACGGTACTCTGAAGAAGGGTCCCCGTTATCTGGAGATGGCAGAAGGTTATGTAACCGGTATCGCTCTGGACAAGGATGATCAGATCATCGGTTACCAGTTCGTTAACCTTGGCAAGATGACTGACTTCATCAAGAAGGGTGACGATGCTAACACTGCATGGGAAAAGGCTAAGGGCCAGTACGGTCGTGTAGATGATGCAGTTAAGATCATCGATCCCAGAAAACAATAAGATACAGGAGGACAGAAAAAATGGCTTTATTTGAATCATATGAAAGACGTATTGATAAGATCAACGCTGTACTGAACAGCTATGGTATCTCCTCTATCGAAGAAGCAGAGAAGATCACGAAAGATGCTGGTCTGGATGTATACGATCAGGTTAAGAAGATCCAGCCCATCTGTTTTGAAAATGCTTGCTGGGCTTACACTGTAGGCGCTGCAATTGCAATCAAGAAAGGCTGCAGAAAGGCATCTGAAGCAGCAGCAGCAATCGGTGAAGGCTTACAGTCATTCTGTATTCCCGGTTCCGTTGCGGATACCCGTAAGGTAGGTCTTGGTCATGGTAACCTGGGCAAGATGTTACTGGAAGAGGATACCGACTGCTTCTGTTTCCTGGCTGGACATGAGTCCTTTGCAGCAGCAGAAGGTGCGATCGGTATTGCAGAGAAGGCTAACAAAGTTCGTCAGAAGCCTTTACGTGTTATCCTGAACGGTCTTGGTAAGGATGCTGCAAAGATCATTTCCCGTATCAACGGATTTACTTTCGTAGAGACCTCTTATGATCCTTACACCAATACCGTTACCGAGGTAGAGAGAATTGCTTACTCTGAGGGACTTCGTGCTAAGGTTAACTGCTACGGCGCTAACAGCGTTCCCGAAGGTGTAGCTATCATGTGGAAGGAGAACGTAGACGTATCCATCACCGGTAACTCTACCAATCCTACCAGATTCCAGCATCCCGTAGCCGGTACTTACAAGAAGGAGAGACTGGAAGCAGGCAAGAAGTACTTCTCCGTTGCATCCGGCGGCGGTACCGGACGTACTCTGCATCCCGATAACATGGCTGCAGGTCCCGCTTCTTATGGTTTCACCGATACTCTGGGCCGTATGCACTCTGATGCGCAGTTCGCTGGTTCTTCCTCTGTACCTGCACATGTTGAGATGATGGGTCTGATCGGTATGGGTAACAACCCTATGGTAGGTGCTACCGTAGCTGTTGCAGTATCCATCGAAGAAGCTGCTAAGGCTGGCAAGTTCTAATAAATCTGATTTTCAGAATTCTGAGACTCCCGATTTTTTCGGGAGTCTCAGACTGTAGACAAAGCTCCTTCCTGTGAGGGAGCTTTTCTTGTGTCATGACTGC
>ENA-ORUU01000290-ORUU01000290.1-human-gut-metagenome-genome-assembly--contig:-NODE-290-length-45550-cov-4.85251_pt1 | contig 45550 bp, 33 predicted proteins | sample MGYA00242085_ERZ509221 | MGnify/ENA primary metagenome ERZ509221 (study PRJEB26280, sample SAMEA2338809) | human gut metagenome | biome: human gut; feature: human-associated habitat; material: faeces... | reverse complement strand
ATTTTTTAGTCTAAAAGAGCGTGTAAAAAATGATTTCTCGTTTTTTCACACGCCCATTGTTTACGGTTCCGTCTTCGGAATCTGTACGCCGTCTGCATCCATATAATAGGAGTGCTTCCAGATCAGCTCGGAGATGGGAACTGGCTGATAGCCCTGATCCTCCAGATTGTCGATCAGGTCGGGAAGCGCCTGTGCGGTATAAACAGTTCCGGCATGGAACAGGAGGATAGAGCCGTTTTGGAGTTGGCGACTGTTTAAAATCCGATGGAGGATGTCCTGTGCCCCGTAGTCTTTCCAGTCCATGGAATTGATGTTCCACTGCACCGGATAACCGCCGGATTCCTGGATGAGCCGGATAGCAGAGTTGTCATAGTTTCCGTCTTCAAAACGAAACAACGTCGTTTCAGAATCGGTAAGGCGATCAATTCGCTGCGTGAGATTTTCCAGTGTGAGGGTCTGTTCCCGGATGGAAAGAGATGCCTGCGTTGTCCACAGACCGCCGATATCGTGTCCGGCGTTGTGAATCGTACAGAGCAGCTCCGGATAGTTTTTTGCCCAGGCGTCGGAAACGAAAAAGGTGGCGTGCACATTTTTTTCTTTCAGAATTTCTAAAAGCTGCTGCATGTCTTGTGCACTGTAGGTGCAGTTGAAGGTCAGCGCGACTTTTTTCTGGTCGGTTTCGACACGGCAGATGGGCATAAACGTGCCGTTTACAGAGGCGGACGCCAGTGTTGTTACAGACGGAGGGGCGAGAAAAATGCACGCGCGGGCAAAGGCGAGGACGCCGAGCAAAAACAGGGCGGTCTGGAATGCAGACGAGCGGGAGAGGCTGTGCAGGGAGGGAAAAACGGCATAGTGGCGCAGTTTATTTTGAATCAGATGAACGAAATCTCGGATCATGAAGGCTCCTGCCGAATTTTTGTTACAACTTATGAATGCAGGAAACGGAAAATTCTATTTCACAAAAATTTCATAACCTTTTCGTGCGCTTTCTGGTACACTATAAGGAAAGACTGCAGGCGTTTGTATGCAGAACAGAAGAGAAATGAAAGGAGACTGTTATGTTTTCCTGTATTTTATTTGACCTGGACGGAACGATCAGCGATCCGAAACAGGGAATTTGCGGCTGTGTGCAGTATGCGCTCAGAAGCTTTGGAATTGAAGAACCGGAGCTGGATCGGCTGGAGCCGTTTATCGGACCGCCGCTTGCAGAGAGCTTTATGAAATATTATAACTTTACGGCGGAGCAGGCGCAGGAGGCAGTTGAGAAGTACCGGGAGCGGTTTTCTGTAACCGGCAAATACGAAAATGTGCTGTATCCCGGAATGGGAGCGCTTTTGCATGATCTGAAGGCATCCGGTGCGACGCTGGCGATTGCATCTAGCAAACCGACCGTTTATGTGGAGGATATTCTGGTGCATTTCGGAATCCGGGAATATTTCGACATCGTGGTCGGAAGCGAGCTGGACGGAAGAAGAGTGCACAAAGAAGAAGTGGTTGCAGAGGTGCTGTCCCAGCTTGCAGCGCGGGGCGAAAGCGATCCGGATAAGATGGTGATGATCGGCGACCGCAGCTTCGATGTGGAGGGTGCGAAAGCGATCGGTGCACACTGTATCGCGGTGTCATATGGGTATGCACAGCCGGGAGAGCTGGAAAATGCCGGTGCGGAGATCATTGTCCGGGATGTGGAAGGACTGCGAAGCGTACTGCTGGGCGGCACGCAGGCAGGAACCAGCACGCAGGCAGGAACCAGCACGCAGGCAGGAAGCGGCGCGCGGGCAGGAAGCAGCACGGCGACTGGCTCGAATACCCTTTCAGAGCGCTACCGCGGCAGCGCTGCCAAAATGAAGACCAAATCCGGGCAGTTCTGGAGTGCAGTTGGAACCAGCGCACTGGCGATGTTTGCCTATTATGTAATCAGTCTCCTAATCAGCAGCGTAATTTTGACGGCGGTATCGATTGTGTATGCCATCGGGCTGCAGGAGCTGGAGGGCTCTTCCTACAATTTCTGGCTGAATGTGGCGAGCGCACTCTCGACGTTCGGTGCATTTATAATCTGTTACGGAATCTGGCACAAAAAGATTCAGTTCCATTCGACAAAAGAAATCGATAAACTGTCCATCGTTCCGATGGTGATTTTGGCGGCGGCAATTGCAATCGGCATGAACGGTGTTCTGACATTGACAGAATTGTATCGGTTCTCTCCGACCTTTCAGAGGGTTTCGGAAATGCAGTTCGATACGCCGGTGTGGCTGGGAATCATTTCCTACGGCATTCTTGCGCCGCTGGGCGAAGAGATCGTTTTCCGCGGCGTGGTCTATGGACAGCTGCGCAAGGTGTTGAAAGTGCCGTATGCGGTGGTGCTTTCCGGACTGGCGTTCGGTCTGTTCCATGGAAATCTTGTTCAGGCGGTCTATGCGACCGTAATCGGCTGCCTGCTGGCGCTGGTGTATGAATGGTATGGAACGATTGCAGCGCCGATGCTGTTCCACAGCGTTGCGAACCTGTTTGTGTATGTGATGTTAGAGCTGTTGCCCTTTGGCAGCGTATTTTTAAGCGTTCCGTCCTGTGTGCTGTTTTTGGTGCTGTCAGCAGGAAGCCTGTTTTTATTGTGGATGCTGCAGGGAAAGGCGGCATTGCGGCAAAAAGGATGAGCAGAGAAGAAGTTAAGATTAGCTGGTGACAGCGCCTGCATTGCGACGAGAAGAAGATCCTTTGTGTGATGTGCTGACCAAAAAGAGCGAGGAAGCTGTACGATACAGCTTTCTCGCTCTTTTATGACAATGGAAGGTTCACGGAGCGTGCATTCTATAACAGGACAACGCGCAGCCGCTTATCCTTATTCATGACAATAGAACGCTCGCAGAGCGTACATTCTATTGTTCATGACAATAGAATGCTCGCAAAGCGTGCATTCTATTGTTTACAGCAGCTGGATTCCGTGGGCTTCCGCTTCTTTGCGGATTTCCTCTGGCCAGATGGAGCACTGTACTTCTCCGATGTGCGCCTTGCGCAGGAAGAACATACAGATACGGGACTGACCGATACCGCCGCCGATGGTGTAAGGCAGCTCTTCGTTGAGGATTGCTTTCTGGAACGGAAGTTCTGCGCGCTCGGGACAGCCGGCTTTTTCCAGCTGGGACAGCAGAGCCTCTTTGTCTACGCGGATACCCATAGAGGACAGCTCCAGGGCGATGTCCAGAACAGGATAGTAAACGAGGATGTCGGCGTTCAATGCCCAGTCATCGTAGTCGGGTGCACGACCGTCGTGGGGCTCGCCGTTTTCGAGCTTATCGCCGATCTGCATGATACAGACAGCGCCCTTTGCTTTGGTGATGAAATATTCACGCTCCTTGGGCGTGTTGTCCGGGAACATGTCTGCAAGCTCCTGGGTGGTGATGAAGAAAATCTCACGGGGCAGAATCTCTTCGATGTAATCATACTGGATCGCCATGTACATTTCCGTTTTGCGCAGCGCCTTGTAAACGTCGCGGACGGTTGCCTTTAAGGTTTCCAGGTTGCGATCCTTTTTATCGATGATCTTTTCCCAGTCCCACTGATCGACGAAAATGGAATGGATGTTGTCAGTCGTTTCGTCGCGGCGGATGGCGTTCATATCCGTGTAAAGACCTTCGCCAAGAGAAAATTCGTATTCCTTGAGCGCGTAGCGTTTCCATTTTGCAAGGGACTGTACAACCTCTGCGCGGTAATCGTTCTGCTCGAGAATGCCGAAGGAAACCGGGCGCTCATAACCGTTTAAGTTATCGTTCATGCCGGAAGCGGGATCGACGAATAACGGAGCAGAGACACGCAGAAGGTTTAAATGACGGACCAGAAGACTCTGGAAAAAGTCTTTCACCGTCTTAATACCGATCTGGGTATCGTGCAGGTTCAGGGCGGAGGAATAATTCCCCGGGATGATTAAGTGTTCCATATTACCTCTTTTCTGCCGCAGGGCGGCATATTTCAATAATCTTAGGAAGCTGTAAAAAAGTGTAGCGGACATTGACTTCTGACAGAAGCTCAGGAAATCAGGAATCAAACGTCTTATCGTGCAGGTACGAAACGCTGCACCAGTTAAAAATTATAGCATAAAATCAGCCGGGTGTCAGGATTTTTTTCCCAAACGCTTCTGAGCAACTCCGATTCCGATAAACACAAGCAGGCAGATCAGGCTGACGATCAGACCGGCAGTCAGACCTGCAGGGCGGTAGGAAAGCTCAATCGTGTGGCTGCCCTCCGTCAGCGGAACGGATAGAAATACACCATCATACACGTCGTAGTCTGCGGCTTCTCCGTCCACCTTCATCGTCCAGCCGGGTTCGTCCGCGATGGATAAAATCAGCCGACCGGCTTTGGTGACGTCGACATGTCCGGTCACATGGCTGGAATCATAAGAATCTACCGTAAAGGGCTGCTCAGAGAGCGCCTCCAGTGTGCGGGACAAAACTGCTTCATCCAGGCGCACAACAACGGCATTCAGCACGCTATCTTCGTCGTTGGTCAGTGTTACATGGTCGCCGGTTTCGTGACGACCGAGATCGAGGATATAGTCATATTTGACTTTTTTATACGTTTTGTTGACGCTGGCGGAAGAGATCGAAACGGTATCGATCTTGGAGCTTTTACAGTAAGCGTAGTAATGTCCCTCCGTGTATACATCAAAGAAAACCTGATTGCCGGATTCCTCTGATTCGATGGAAACAAAGAGCGGATCAGAGGTCGAAACAGAAGCCGCCATCTGATTTTGTACCTCGAACGGGTCGGAGGTCTCTTCAGAAAACTCAGAGGAAGAAAGATTCTGTCCATCCTGCAGGATAAATCCGGCGGGCAGCGTCTTGTTGTTTTTGTACAGGTAAACGCCGTCCTGCTCGTCGATCAGCGTGTAGAGGCTGGAATCCTCTGCATCGGAGCGGGAAAACAGGTAGCGGACATTTAAAAGCGCTGCAGAAAGCGGCGTCTGACCGTCAAAGCAGTAAAATACCTTGCTTTCGCTCATGCCCATGCGGTCGTACCAGTCCTGAACCGCCGCGTTGGAGGTGGAAGAAAACAGCGACGCTGTCGGATAGCCTGCCAGCGCACCGTCATTTTTGGTGACGCGGCTGAGCTTTTCGTAGCGGTAAAAACCGGAATCTTTTTCTTCATTACGAGCAACTAACTCCCGGTAGGCGGGAATGCTTTCCAGATAGCTGCTGCGGCTGGTGGTGGAAACGCTCGTCAGCGCCATGTTGTAGGTGGATTCAAAAGCGACCAGCGCCAGCACGGCGATTGCAATCGCGCGCTGATACGGGAGGCTGTCTGCAGGCTGTTTTTCTTTCCCTTTTTTCCAGGCATAGAGCAGCAGCGCGTAGGCAGCAAGCAGACAGGCGCTCAGCACAAAGGTGCCCTGGGTAAAGGCGTCGTCCTCCACGAGCTTTCCTGCCAGCAAAAGATAACCGAGCCCGCAGGCGAGGGAGACAAACAGCTCGCGCATGGTAAAGCCGTCGAGCTTTGAAAACGCCTCATAGCACATCAGCAGCACGAGCAGGATGTACAAAAAGGACTGACGTGCCGGAAGCGAATCCGGGTAGTTGAAACCGTGCCAGATGAAATTCAGGGTATTGACCGAGAAGCTGACGATGAAAAAGGCGCATAATAACAGTCTGCCGAGCTTTTCCTTCAGAGGAATTTTTCGGTTGACGATATAGAGCGGAATCAGGAAAAAGACTGCGCTGGAGCAGAAAATATTCGGCCAGTGATCCAGACCGGTTTCCCGGGATACACCGGTCGCATGCCGCGCGATTACGTCGAAGAAGGAAAAGTACCAGTTGATCTTTTCCGGAAAGTTGAATTCGGAAAATTCAGTCGCATGCAGGGCAGCGATTTCCGGGATCAGCAGCACGGCGGCGAGACCGCCGGCCAACAGGGAAAATAAAGCAAAACGTCCGATTGCGCCAAGCAGCCTTGCGCGGAACGCTTTCCAGCCATCAGAGCCAAACAGGTTCGGCACGAGCACGAGAAAGTACAGGCACAGGAAGATGCAGACCATGATGGAAAGGTAATAGTTCGATAAAATGCACAGCCCGAGGGTGATGCAGTAGAGGCTGTATTTTTTTTCGAAGACCAGCTTTTCCAGACCGAGAACGATCAGCGGAGCGAGGACGAGGGTATCCATCCACATGACGTTCCAGTTATATGCGGCAACGAAGCCGGACATCGCATAAAATGTGGAAAAGAACAGGACAGAAAGGTCGTTTGTGTGGAATTTTTCTGTCAAAAGCCAGGAAAAGGTGAAGCCGCACAGACCGATTTTGAAAACGACCATGTAGCTCATAAATTCGATTAAATATTTTTCGGGCAAAAGGAGCATCAGCCAGTTGAACGGGCTTGCGCTGTAGTAGCCGTAAAGAGACAGGTAATTGGAGCCCATACCGATGCGCCAGGAGTAGTAGAGCGGTTCGCCGTCGCGCACTTTCCGGACAAATTCTTCCAGAAAGGGGACGTACTGATGGTACATGTCGGAGTGCATGAAGCTCTGATCTCCGAAGGGATAAATGCCGTTGCCGATAAAAATCGCCATCATGGAAAGAAACGGCAGCAGGAAGGAAAAGAAACAGATCTTTTTTTTCATAAAAAAGGAAATCCTCCGCGGTTTAGTCAAAAAGCAGGTAATACTGCAGGGTCTGATAATCATAAAGCAGATCTTTTTGCTTGGATGCAGTGGTAAAGGTTCCGTCGGACAGCGTTACATGGTTGGCTGAAATGACGGGTACTTCCGTGCGCAGCTGCGACAGGAAGTTATCGTAAGCGGATTTTGGAAGCCCGGCGGCGTCCAGCGTCTTTGCCGCAAGATAGTTTGCGCTGATTTCCAGGTCGCTTTCCGCTTCGATATCGAAGTTTGCCCAGATAAAGAACGGAACCTTGTAGCGCAGCGCCTCTTCCTCGTCGGTTAAGTCCGCGTCATCTTTGCCGTTTAATTTCCAGACCGGACGTACGACGGAATCGGCAGGCTGATGATCTCCGAAAAAGACGATCATGGTAGGTTCCTCCTGTGCTTCAAAGTAAGAAACCAGGTTCTGGATGGCGCTGTCAGACAGCCTGATCAAGGACAGGTACGCCGGAAGCAGCTTGGAATCCGAGCCTTCTACCGTGATATCGGGGGAAAAGTTGTCGTAATCCGCCCAGTCACTGTAGGAGGAATGGTTCTGCATCGTCACGTTGAATAAAAACAGCGGCGTGTCCGCATCTTTTTCCTCGTAGAGCTTTATGATCTTTTCATAGTTGCCCTCGTCACTGACATATTTGCGCACAAGCGGAGAATCTGTGAAAAACTCCTGAAAGTGCATCTCGTCGAAGCCGAGCTTGGGATAAACGAGATTTCTGTCCCAGCCGGCGGCGCGGTACGGGTGCATCGCAATCGTGTAGTAGCCGAGGGAGGAAAGATAGGAGGCCATCGAAGGCGTCTCTTTTTTCACATACTGCTGATACGGGATACTTCCATAAGGAAGAAACGCCATTGAAGCGCCGGTCAGGTATTCAAATTCTGTGTTGGCAGTGTTGCCGCCCTTGACGGAGACATTTAAGTGACCGGAAATCGTGTTATCCGCGCCGTCGAGCAGGCTGTGCACGAAGGGCATATAATCCTCATTCGTTGTAAAATCGCCGAGCACGGACGGATCGGAAAACGCCTCGTTCATGATGACGATGATGTTCGGCTTTTGCGCATTGTCCGAGGATGTTCCATCTGTTTCCTGAGAGCCGGTATCATAGGATGCCAGCAGCTCCTTGGCGTTTTCTGCGCTGTAACCGGAGGGCTTATCGACAGAAATGTACTGAAGCTCCATTAAAAACGCAGTTACAGTACCATTTTTAAATTGAATCGTCGTCGGAGTGAAAAGCTTGTTGTAAAGGTGAAGCTTCTGCTCGACGATGTCCTCGCTGTGCAGCATTTTCGTGTAGCCAAAGCATAAAAGACCGCAGGAAAGCGCGAGGCAGACGCGGGCAATCCGGGCTTTTTTATTTTTTTTCGGAAAGCCTTTTTTCAGGAAAAATTCCAGAACCAGAAGCAGGACAAAACAGATCAGCACGATTACTGCGGTGCGGTTCAATTTGTATTCGTAGTTGTCCGCGACGCTGGCAGCGGTCGAGATCGAAAGAATGTCCCACGGCTGGATGGGCGCGCCGCGAAATTCCAGGACGAAGTAGTTTGCAAGACCGTAAACGGCGCAGAAGGCGGTCTCGATGCCGAGTGCGCGGCTGATCCTGCCGGTCAGCGCAAATAAAAACAGTGCTGCAAATTCAAACAGCGCCAGATTCATTCCCTGTATATACGGTTTCATGGTCTGGAACGGATTATGCGTGTACCATTCCAGCAGATAAAAATTCAGAACAGGGACGATCAGCAGAAAAAGCCAGGGGCTGTTTTTTTTCAGCCAGACAATCCATTTTTTCATAAAACTCCTCTTTTCGTGTAAGGTAAATTCGTTTTCTGTTCCATAATAGTCAGGACTTTGAGGGATGTCAAGGGAGGAAAACGCATATATATAAGAAACAGAAAAAGCTTTCGTTTTTCTTAATAAAGTTTAAATAGGAAAAAAAGAAAGCCTATGTTACAATAAACCAACTGGAGGAAATGCGGACATGGACGATAAAAAAAGGGATCTGATCCCGGTGGCGGCGATTGCTCTTTTTCTGGTAATTATCATCGCGCTGTGCGCAGTACGGCTGCATCAGCGCAGGGAGACACGGGCAGAGATCGCAGAAACGGAAAGCACGCAGATATGGTACAGCGAGGAACAGGCAGAGTCTGCAGAATCAGAGACGAAGAACGCAGCGGATCAGACGGAAGAAACAACAGCGGGGAAAAAGCAGACGGCGGAAAAGGGACAGCAGGAGGATGAGACGCTGACAGAGCATCCGGACAGCAAACTTCCCGCAGGCAAAGGGAAGGAAAGTCAGGGTGCCAAGCAGGAGGGCAACCCCAGGACGGTGAGCGGAAACGATCCGTTATCCGGCGCGGAGAGTGCGAACAAGACAAACGAAGAGATGCTTCTGGAGATGTCCGGTTACTGGGAACAGGATAATATGGACGCGGTGGAGGATCTGGCGATGCTGCCCTGGTATATGAGGATGTCGTCGGATATTTCGGATGCAAACAGCTTTTATTATTATGGCGAGCGCAGCAGCGCAGGACAGCCGGACGGAACCGGAATCGCCTGCTATGCGGATAACGCCTATTACTACGGCGAGTGGTCGAATGGCAAACGCGAAGGCAACGGCAAGTGGGTGCGCTTTTACGTTTACTATGACGATGACACCACGTCGGACCGCGCCTACCGCGAGCATATGTATGCCGGAGAATGGAAAAACGACCTGCCGGATGGTGAAGGACAGGAGCATTACGAGCTGGATATGAGCAAGGCTGCCAAAAAGGAGCGCTACATCCAGAATGTGATCGGAACGTTTCGCAGCGGCTTCTACAGCGGAGAAATGTACCTGACGACGTTAAATTGGGACGGCAATCAGGAAGAGTGGAACGGCTTTGCGGACGCGGGAATCTGGAGCCCCTACGGAGCCGGTTCGAACCGCAAGGAGGTACCAGTCTGCCAGGATGTGGACGATGATAACAATTACCTTTGGCTGTCCGTGCGCGACAACAAGAATCGTGGAATCTATGAGCTGATGCCGTAAAACGCTTGACAGAAGTTTCAAAAGTTCGATATAATAATTAAGTTATACGAAAGAGAAGCGTTCGGCAGCCGAAACAACCGGCTGCCGGAGCGGTGAGCGGTCATGGCGGAATTGGCAGACGCGTTGGTTTTAGGTGCCAATGGGCAACCGTGTGGGTTCGAGTCCCACTGACCGCATGAAATTGGATAAAAAAAGAAAAGGGATGCCGAACCGGCAAACAGGGATTTGAAGCTGCTGTTTTGTCGGGCGGCATCCCTTTTCGCTGTCAGGCTTTGCGGCGGAGCAATTCGTGGGATCTTTCAGAATTGACTTATGTCAGACAGCAGACAGGACGCTGTATGCAAAAGGAGGAATATCATGGAGGGGACTTTAGATTACAGATGGCAGAAAAACGGTATGGCGCTGGGGGGAATCGGCGCGGGAAGCGTGGAAATCTGCCAGAACGGAGAGCTGCGGGAATGGGACATCTGCAACATGGGCAAATGGGGAAGCCCGGATGTGCGGAAACAGAAAAAGCTATATGATTACGACGCCCATGTGCTGCCGTTTACGGTTCGTGCCAAGCTTGCAGGAAAGGAGCCGGTTGTACGCAGACTTTGTCATGACCGGGACAACGGCGAATTTCGGTCACTGATGTATTCGTGGTACAAAGAAATCGAAAAAATCCGCTGGAATCCGAATTTCCCGGTCTGCAGGCTGCAGTATGAGGACAGCGGGCTTCCTATAAAAATTGAAGCAGAGTTTGCGTCCCCGTTTGTGCCGGGACAGGAAGCACTCGCAGGCACACCGGGTTTTTATGTGACTTTTACAATCACCAATCCTTCCGATCAGGAAGCGGAGGTTTCGATTCTTGGTAAATTGAAAAATCCGGTCAACCGCGGGACGGAACAGAGATGTTTGAGAAATCAGCTGACGGCTGAAAAAGGCTGTGCGCAGATCGTGATGAAGAGCGATTCCAAAAAGTCGAACGCATCCAATGGAAGTCTTGCATGGAGCGTTTCCGCGGATGAGGTCAGCTGGATTTTAGGGGAATTTGCACCGTATTTTACCAATTATGTCATGCACAGCATGTTCGGCGTGACGGAGGAATCCTATCTGTTTGATTTTCAGGATACCGGAAAGCTGACAAACCTCGGGACAGAGACACTGCCGGAGTTTGGCACAGAGCTGACGGAAGAAGAAATTTCCCTGATGGATGAGCAGGAGCTGGATGCGATTTTTGAAAAGCTTTTGCAGATCGCATGCGTCAGACATCCGTATGAAAGAGTGCACCACTTTGACGAAAAGCTGCTGACGCAGCCGGAAATGAAACGGGAGTTTATCATTGCGAGCATTCGTCAGATAAAACGAATTTTTCCGGATGAAAACGGACAGGAAAACTGGGGCGATTCCACACTTTGCGGCAGCTGTAAGCTTGCACCCGGCGAAAGAAAACAGATCCGTTTTGTGATCGGCTGGCATTTCCCGAACCATTTCGGAGATTCCGGACGCTTTGAGGGACACTGGTATGCAAAGCGTTTTGCAGATGCAGGAGAAGTCGTTGCGTATCTGAATCAGGAGCGGGAGACGATTCTTCCTGCGGCAGAAGATTTTTCCGTTTTATTAAAAAATACGAGCGTACCGCACGAGCTTGCGGATGTGTGGTCGGATCATTTGAGCACACTGATCAAATGCTCTTGGTGGACGAAACGGGGCGAGTTCGGCATGTGGGAGGGCTACGGCAGCTGCGGCTTCCACACGACAGATATCACTTACCAGGGTTCGTTTGGTATTCTGGCATTGTTCCCGAACCTTCAGAAAAAACAGATGGAAATGGGCGCAAAATTCCAGCGTGAGGACGGACGCGTGCACCATTTCTTTACACCGGACTTATCCGCTGTGGACGACGGCTACGACCGCGTGGACATGAACCCGCAGTTCGTGCTGCTTGTGTGCAGAGATTATCTCTGGACAGGCGACCGGGAATACCTTACACGGATGTGGCCGCATATCGAAAAGGCGATGGACAACACGCAGCTTCTGGACGGCGATAAAGATGGTCTGCCGGATCACGATACGAGAGCCAACACTTACGACGCGTGGGCAATGCAGGGAACGCCCGCTTATATCGCAAGCCTCTGGCTGGCAGCGTTAAAGGCTGCAGTGCGGATGGCACAGGATCTTGGAGAAAACGAACGCGCAGACGCGTGGAAAGAGCTGCTGGAAAAAGGCAGCATAGCTTTTGTGAAAAAGCTCTGGAACGGCAGATATTTCAGCCTCTGGGCGGACGGCGACAGGCGGGACGACTGCTGCATGACGGACCAGATCGACGGCCAGTGGTATGCGCGTCTGTTAGGGCTTGGCAATTTCCTGCCGCAGGATAAGATCGACACAGCGACAGACTGTATCCTTGCAGAAAACTTCCATCCGGAATCCGGTCTGGTCAACGCCTCTTATCCGGCGCAGGCAACCCCGACACTGTATACCTGGAAAAATGTGCAGATGGAGAGCAACTGGTCCGGCATCGAATATTCCTTCGCATCGTTCCTGCTCGAAAACGGCAGATATGAGGAAGCCGCGCAGATCGTGGAAACGGTTGAAAGAAGGCACACGCAGAATGGCAGACGCTTCAACCACGAGGAATGTGGGGAACACTACTATCGTGCGCTGGCATCCTGGGCAGTGTTACAGTCTTTGACTGGTCTAAAGGCAGATATGCCCAGAGAAAAGCTCAGCTTTTCGCCCGCCCTGCCTGAACTCACCGCGCCGTGGTTTGTGCCGGGCGCATATGGCAAACTGAGCATTGCGGAAAAGAAAATCAGGATCGAGTGCCTGGGCGGTTGTTTGAACCTGAAACAACTTGCGCTCCGCACCGAAATGGAAAAAGCAGTGGTGACGGTTGGTGGTGCGGCTGCCTGCACGCAGACGTATGAGAACGGAGTCCTGACGCTGACGTTTTCAGATGGATTGCAGCTTTGCAGCGGGAGTTTTATTTTGGCAACAAAATTTTAGAATTGATTTCCGGAGGTAAAATTAAATGATGGAGATTAAGACCTTTGGCAATGTGTTTGACGGTGGAATAGAGTTCAGAGTCGATATCTTTTTCGAAAATTGCCAGAACCTGAGAAGGAGAAGCGGTAAGCTTTTTGATATCTTCTAAAAGTGCGGAAGAGGGAACGAATACATCATTTTCCCTGCTTAGACCAAGGCAGAAATTTATGCCGCCCATTACTTTATCGACGAAGAGATAAGGACGGAGGTTATTATAATCACCGGTGATTTTGGTTATTTTTGTAACATCCATCAATACAGGAAGCGCAGCGAGTTTCAGATGGGAAGTTCCGTCGGACTTGAACTGAAATTCATTTAAGCCGAGCTTGTTTTCAATACATTTTCTGTAAAAGTTCATGGATTGATGCTGCAGTATTTTCCCCTCTGTATTTATCAGTTCTAATCCGGTCAGGTGTTGGTAATTTCTCTCATGAAATACGACTTCTATAAAACGAATGGAATTATCCTGTTTTTCTCTGAAAATGATAAGCAATTTCTTATGCAAAAGGTTTTGTTGATATTGTTTCGCACAATTCAGAACTCTTTTGCGGGCATCTTCTTTTGTAAATTTCATAAATGGTTCGGAAATCCTCCATAAAGAATAACAGTTGGACTACATAGATTTTCCTGAAAAATCATAAATAACAGATATGGAAAGAGAGAGCAATAGCACCATTGTGCTATATACTCCCTCTTTGTAGCTAATTTTAATGTTGTCTGCCAACGACCGGTAAAATACCGGTAAAAATATCGGATTTTAGTGTTGTCCGCCAACGGTCAATCACAGGATTGACAAGCATATCAGATTTTAGTGTTAGCCCACTGGAAAAGCACGCTTTTCCTACTACTATTATTATAGGCAGAGCAGATTTTTATGTCAATAGAAATCATAAATCATTCCCAGATATTCTCCAAATGCGGTGCCGCAAAACATGTATTCGGTCTGACGCAAACATTTCTTTGACAAAACGATATATCGACAGGGTGTTGACAAAATATAAAAAAGTGCTATAATTTATTTCAACAATAAAAGGGAGTAGCCAGCACCGAGAGGTGGTTTGAAACCGTCACCCCGACAAGCAGCCAGGTGATAATCGATTTGCTGCAGATGTCCGTATTAAATGAAACGCGCGAGACTTTTATTGCAGCTGTCAGGCTGTAATAGAGGCCTCGTTTTTTGTTTCGTTGGAAAGGGTGTCCATAGGAAACAAAACCCTCCGGGGGAAAAGCACTTTTCCGGAAAAGTCGCCTGACAGCGACCGAAGCTATTTACTTTACGAGTCCACCAGACCGGTGGAGAAAAGGAGAATGAGTATGTTTACAGGAATTAGTTTAGGAGTTGTTGTTGCCATAATCGCAGTGATCGCGCTGCTTGGAATTATCGCTTCCGGGTATGTGAAAGCACCTCCGGACACGGCGTATATTATTTCCGGCCTGCGCAAAAAGATCATTATCGGGAAATCGAGTATCAAGATCCCGTTTCTGGAACGTCTTGACAAGCTGAGCTTAAAGCTGATCCCGATCGATGTGAAGACAGAAGCAGCGGTGCCGACGGCGGATTACATCAACATTCAGGTGGACGCAGCAGTTAACGTCAAGGTTTCCAGCGAGCCCGAAAAATTAAAGCAGGCAGCAGAAAACTTCCTGAATCAGAACACCCAGTACATTGCGCAGGTAGCGAGAGAAGTTCTGGAAGGCAATATGCGTGAGATCGTAGGCCGCATGCGTCTGGAGGAAATGGTCAGCGACCGTCAGAAATTCGCGGACCTGGTAAAAGAAAATGCCGAGCCTGACCTGGCTGCCATGGGTCTGGACGTTGTCAGCTTCAATGTGCAGAACTTTACGGATTCCAATGGTGTCATTGATGACCTTGGTATCGACAACATTTCCCAGATCAAGAAAAAGGCAGCGATTGCAAAGGCTGAGGCAGAAAAAGAAATCGCGGTAGCAAAGGCGGAAGCGGATCGTCAGTCCAACGACGCGCGGATCAATTCCGAACGGGAAATCGCCATCAAGAACAACGAGCTGGATATGCAGAAGGCAGAGCTTCAGAAAAACGCGGACACCAAGCGCGCGGAAGCGGATGCGGCATATGAGATCCAGAAAGAGGAACAGCGAAAGACCATTGAAGTAACTGCGGCAAATGCCAACATTGCAAAAGAGGAACGTCTGGTGCTCTTAAAACAGCGTGAAGCAGAGACGATGGAAAAATCGCTGGATGCACAGGTGAAGAAAAAAGCGGAAGCGGAGAAATTCGAACGTCAGCAGAAGGCAGAAGCAGAACTGTTTGAACGTCAGAAAGAAGCGGAAGCAAAGAAATTCGAAACAGAAAAGGCTGCAGAGGCACAGCGTGCAAAGGCGGAAGCGGATCTGTTCTCCAAAGAACAGGAAGCCAAAGGTATCCGGATGGTCGGCGAAGCCGAAGCAGAAGCGATCCGCGCAAAGGGTGTTGCAGAGGCGGAAGCGATGGAAAAGCGTGCGCAGGCTTACCAGAAATATAACAACGCAGCGATGGCAGAGATGCTGATCAAGGTGCTGCCCGATATCGCAGGCAAGATCGCAGAGCCTCTGACCCAGATCGACAAGATCACGATCATCGGCGGTTCGGACGGATCAAACGGCGTGGACCAGGTAGCAGGAAACGTACCGGCAGTGATGACAAAGCTGTTTGAAACGATGAAAGAAACCGTGGGCATCGACCTTGCGGAGGTTGTAAAAGCGGGAACCTATGATGCAAAAGTGAACCGCAATATCACGATCAACGCAGACGGAGCAAAGCAGGCAGCGGAAGTGTTGAAGCAGGAAACTGCTGCAGAAGCATCGGCGGAAATCGCAGAGTAAACGGCTGGGATTGTATTGAAAAAATGTTTTAAACGCATATAATAGAGATATGATAATTGGATGCGGCATACTATAAGGGGAGGTGTTAAATATAGCAACTTCGAGTATTAAAAAGAACTTTTTGGTTTCTGGAGAAAAACAGGCAGAATTGTTTGCGGATGCGATTGAAAGTTCCTATATGGAATCTCTCTGCAGAAAGACGGAAAATGAGTTGAGAATTACCCATCTGCGCGGAGCAGAAGACATCAGAAAGTTTATGGCGAAGAGAAAAGAGGTAAATGCTTAACGAGGTTACAGTGTTAAACATTCGTGAGTATTTGGCTGCAACAGAAAATGGAAAATTTGGAGAGGAGGAATTGAAAGAACTTCTCTCCGAATTTTCCTGCAGTAAAAACTCCGATGTTGAGCGATTTTTAAAGAAACAGGCGATAGAATTTACAAAGAAGAATCAGTCAGTAACGTATTTGGTATTCCACAGTCAGGATGCTTCGCTGGTAGGCTACTTTACGCTGGCGATTAAACCGATTTGCGTCAGTGCGGAAAAGTTCAGTAACACGACGAAACGTAAAATAGCCAGAGTCAGTGAGCAACGGGAAAATGAACTTACATATACACTTTCTGCGTATCTGATTGCTCAGCTGGGAAAAAATTTTAGAAATGGGGCAAATCGGAAAATTACAGGAAAGCAGTTGCTTCAGGCAGCTGTTGATACCATTCTGAAATTACAGTATATGACCGGAGGCATGGTATTTTTTCTGGAGGCAGAAAATGAAGAGCATCTGATGCAGTTTTATGAAGTGGAAAATGGATTTAAAAGATTTGCAGTAAAAGAAACGAATCATAGAGCGAAGAAATCGCAAAAACTGATTCAATTGCTAAAAGTTCTATAACAGAAACTCCCGGCAAAGCCCCTGAAAAAGGCTCTGCCGGGAGTTTTTTACGTCCGATTCTATTTCACTTTACAGAAGCGCTTACACTTCCTTTCCCTGCCCCTGCGGCGCATTGCGCAGGGTATCCTTCTGCATCCATTTTCCACGCTTATAATAGAGGATAAACAAGATCGATGTAATGGTCCAGGTCAGTGGATAGGAAAATGCCACTGTTGCGACCTCGTGTCTGAGGGGGACGGCAATGGTGATCCAGAGGATCCTCAGGACACAGACCCCAAAGCAGGTCAGCAGCATCGGGAAAAAGGAATCCCCGCAGCCGCGGCAGGTACCGGAAAGGATTTCGATACAGATGTAAGTGATGTAGGCGGGAGAAACTACACGCATCATGCCGATGCAGATGTTGATGACATTGGCATCGCGTGTAAATAAAAGCAGGATCGTTCCGCCGAAATTCAAAACGATAAAGCTGAGAAAAAGGCTGGTCACAGCAGCAAGACCGAGACAGATGCGGACACTTTTTTTGATACGGTCGTATTTTCCGGCGCCGAAATTCTGCCCGGCGAAGGTCGTGATGGAAACACCGTAAGCACCCATAATCATCCAGAAAATACTGTCCACTTTTCCGTAAGCGGTCCAGGCGGCGATCGTGTCGGTTCCGAAGGAGTTGATGGAGGACTGGATCAACAGGTTGGAAATCGAATACATTGCGGACTGCAGACCGGCAGGCAGACCGATTTTGATGATATCAAATAAAAGATCGCGGTGAAACCGGATTTTGGAAACGATCAGGCGATAGGAATCCTGTGTGCGCAGCAGGGCGATCAGTGTCAGGATCGCGGAGAAAAACTGGGACGCAATCGTCGCAATTGCAGCTCCGGAAACGCCCATGCCGAGCACGGCGACAAATAAAAGGTCGAGCACAATGTTGACCAGACAGGAAGCGATCAGAAAATAGAGCGGTCGTTTGGAATCGCCGACAGCGCGCAGGATACCGGAGCCCATGTTGTAGATCATGGACGGAATCGTGCCGAGATAATAAATTTTCATATAGGTCAGGGAAAGGGAAAGGATGTCGTCCGGCGTTCCCATCGCGGTCAGGGCAAAGCGTGCGGAAACAAGACCGATCAGCATAATTACAACGCCGCCTGCAATCGCCAGAGCAATAGCGGTATGGACGGAATCACTGACCCTGCGCCTGTTGTCTGCGCCGTAATACTGGGAAATAATAACGGTTGCACCGGAAGAAAGACCGACGAAAAATCCGACGAGCAGGTTGATAATCGTGGAAGCAGAGCCGCCGACGGAGGCAAGGGCTTCCTTGCCGACAAAGTTGCCGACGATGATGGCATCCGCAGTGTTATAGAGCTGCTGAAAAAATGTTCCAAATAAAATAGGGAAAAAGAAAATCAGAAGCTGCTTCCAGATGACACCTTCAGTGATCTGATTGGTTGTGTTTTGTGCTGCCTGCTTACTCATAAAGTAAAATAATCCTCCGTTTTTAATACTACACAAGGTCAGTATAGACTTGTCTGCAAAGAAACACAAGACACTATGTAAAACATCGAAAAAATGCTATACTTAGATATCGGGGTATGGAAGCAGAAGGAAACCTGTAAAAAGCAAGCATCAGCAGAAGCTGAGAAGGGGTGGAAATGAGCAAGCATGGAAATCGGACCAGACGGATTTACGGAATCATTCTGATATCGTTTGTTATCATATGGATAGGAAGCCTTTTTTTCAGATGCTGAACAATCGGCATAGTGCCTGGATCGCCAGCGAGATGATCCTGCAGCAGCTGGAGGATGTGATCGAAGAAAATAAAGAAAGCTATCAGACCCTTCTGGAAACCCTGAAGGAAGATTATACGCTGCGGGCAGAGATTGTGGCAAATCTCCTTGAAATGGAAGGAAGACTATACCAGACCACAGAGGAGTACCGGAAGATCGCAAAACAGCTGCGTGTGGACGAAATCCACATTATCAATACGGGCGGCTGTATCGTTGCAGGAACAAATCCGGAGTATTTTGGCTACAGCTTTTCTTTCGGCGAGCAAATGGGATATTTTAAGCCCATGCTGGCAGATAAAAAGCTTTCCATGTGTCAGGATATGGTGCCGAATACTGCAGAAGGAAAAATGATGATGTATGCCATCGTCTGGAATTCTTCCGGTACGGCCATGATCCAGATTGGCATTACCCCCAGCCGACTGCTTGCAAAAATGAACAGTGCCAGCGTGGAAAATCTGGTTCGGCAGATGCCGATTACCTCCGGAATGAATATCTTTCTGCTAAATGCCACCACAGGGAAAATGCTTGCAACCACGCGGCAGGATGTATTGCTCTATGAGCTGCAGGATTCCGACCGAATGGGAGAAGGAAAACTGCAGGAAGGAAAGCGGTATCGGTCCAGTGCGAAAATCAGTGGCAGACAGCAGTATCTGGTCTATGAAAAATATGGGGAATATGATCTTGCAGTTTCCTACGGGATTTTTGAGGCGAACCAAAATCTGGTCTATGTTGCTGCGACCATGTTTCTGGTACTGGTGCTTTCTTTTTTGGTCGTTTTTTATATCACGGAGCGCTCGATCGCTGCGATTGAAAAAAATGAAGAGGAGTTAAAGCAGGCAAAGGAGGCGGCAGAGCGTGCAAATGCAGCAAAAACCGGATTTTTGTCCCGGATGTCACATGATATCCGGACACCGTTAAACGGCATTATCGGAATGATCGAAATCAGCGACCGACACAGGGAGGACAGAGCGCTGGTGGATGCAAACCGTGCGAAGGAAAAGGTTGCGGCAAAGCATCTGCTGGAGCTGATCAACGATGTACTGGAATTTAACAAGCTGGATGAAGAAAACCTTCAGCTTACAAAAGAGCCCTTTTGCTTAAAAGAGCTCTGGCAGGAAATTATCACGATCGTGGAACCCCGGGCAGCGGATAGAGGAGTTCTTTTAACGTATGAAGAACAGACAGAAGGTACAGCAGCCGGCTGTGTCCTTGGAAGCCCTCTGCATGTCAGACAGATCTTTATCAATATTTTGGGGAATGCGATCAAATATACGGATGCCGGCGGACATGTCCTGTGTCAGGTGACGATAAAGGCGATCGGGGAAAGCCGGATATCTTGCCGGGCCGTGATTTCGGATAACGGAATCGGTATGAGCACAGCATTTCTTCCCCACCTGTTCGAATCCTTTTCCCGGGAAAATACCGATGAAAAAAGTGTAACCCAGGGAACCGGACTGGGAATGTCCATCGTCAAGCATCTGGTGGACGAGATGGGCGGAACCATTACGGTGGAGAGCAAGAAGGGAGTTGGAACCACATTTACGGTGACGCTCCTGTTTGAAGAACCCAAAGAACAGGAAGGTAAGAAAATCGAAGAAGGGGATGAGAGTGCTGATCTTTCCGGAATGCGTGTGCTTCTTGCAGAGGACAATGAACTGAATATGGAAATCGCGGAAACCTTTCTGACAGATGCAGGTGTACAGATCACAAAGGCATACAATGGAAAAGAAGAGGTGGAGCGCTATCTGGAACAGCCGGCAGGTACCTTTGATGCGATCCTGACCGACCTGATGATGCCGGTAATGGATGGCTACGAGGCGGTGCGGGAGATCCGCGGCAGCGGTCGTGCAGATGCTCAAAGTATCCCTATCATTGCCTTGACGGCCAATGCCTTTTTGGAGGATGCAGAACGGGTGAAGAAGGAAGGCATGAATGAGCATCTGCCCAAACCCCTGGACGTTGGGAAAATGCTTTCCGTATTGGCAAAATACAGGAAATAAGGGCTGTGACGGAAGCATTTTTGGAAAGCTTTCCGGCTTGTCAAATACCCGGTTCTGACATACAATACTGATATGCGGCAGGAAATGGGGCCTTTTCGAACATGGAAAAGGAGATAGTGTGAAAAATAAGCGTGATCGCTTATTTTTCACACAGCTCTTTGTGCCGCAGGCGTCACAAAGCAGCCAGGATCGCAGAGCAGAACTGGGAGTTCTGCTCGCGGTTCCTTCGGCGCAAAGCGCCTGCGGAATGGAGGATAAAATGCCGATATTTCAAACAGTTGCTGCGGCATGCCGAGCCGCAGGAGAAAAGTTAAGATCCTGGAAACAGAAAAAAAGAACAGACCGGCTTTGGAGAGTGGTTTTATGGGGAATCCTGTGGGCAATGCTATGCCCGACGCTAGGGGCCTGTGGGGCACAGCGGGAAGAGCTCTTTTTGTCGGAAAAGGAAAGCATAGCCTATGGGGATGGAAGCTACGTAGCAGAATCCGATGTCGAAGACACGGATCAAAATCGGGAGGCTGAGACAAATGCCGGGAATACAGACCAAAACCGCGAGGTTGAGTCAAATGCCGGGGACACGGATCAAAACCGCAAGGCTGAGCCAAGTGCCGGAAGCACAGACCGGACAGAGCTCTCCGATGCTTCCTCAGAGGAAACAAAAACCCTTGTGGTGCACATCTGCGGAGCAGTATCCGCTCCGGGGGTCTATGAGCTTCCGGCAGGCAGCAGAATTATAGACGCCGTGGAGGCCGGAGGCGGTTTTTTACCGGAAGCGGAGGAAGCATGCTGCAACCTGGCGGAAGAAATCGTGGACGGTTGTCAGATTTATATCATGACAAAATCGGAAAGCTGCGCCGACGGACAGACAGAAAAGAAAGCCGGGATCCAGACTTCGCCGGACAGCGATATGCAAACGACAGACAGAAATGTGCGAAGCAACAGCGCTCCGGCCTTGGAGAACGGTCTGGTCAACCTCAACACAGCGGATATCGCTGCACTCATGACGCTGCCTGGAATCGGGGAAAGCCGGGCAAAGGCGATCATAAGCTATCGGGAACAGCATGGAGCGTTTGCAAAGATTGAGGATATCATGAAAATCAGCGGAATCAAGCAGGCTGCATTTTCAAAAATCAAAGATAAAATTACAGTTTAATCATAGACAGAAAGAATCCGGACAAACAGCGAGAAACGGATTGTCCGGTCGGGAAAAGGGAGAAACATGGCAAAGAAAGTTTTGGTTGTGGACGATGAAAAGCTGATTGTAAAAGGAATCCGGTTCAGCCTGGAGCAGGACGGAATGGAAGTGACCTGCGCATATGACGGAGAAGAGGCGTTGCTGTGTGCGAAAGAGCAGAAATTTGATATGATTCTGCTCGACATTATGCTGCCAAAACTGAGCGGAACCGAAGTATGCCAGCAGATTCGGGAGTTTTCGGATGTTCCGATCGTAATGCTCACAGCCAAAAACGATGACATGGACAAAATCATGGGACTGGAATACGGTGCAGATGACTATATCACCAAGCCCTTTAACATCCTTGAGGTAAAGGCGCGCATCAAGGCGATCATGCGCCGTACCTCTGCGAGAGGACAGATCGCAAAGCCGGAAAGCATTCTGGAAAGCGGAGATATGCGCGTAGACTGCGAAAGCCGCCGCGTCAGCATTTCCGGCAGAGAGGTCAATCTCACTGCAAAAGAATTCGACCTGCTGGAGCTTTTGATCCGCAATCCGAGTAAAGTCTACAGCCGTGAAAAACTTCTGAACCTCGTCTGGGGCGCAGACTATCCCGGGGATGTCCGCACCGTAGATGTCCACATCCGCCGCCTCCGCGAAAAAATTGAAACCAACCCCAGCGAACCCCGCTACGTCCACACCAAATGGGGGGTTGGATATTTTTTTCGCGTATAAGCAGAACCGGACTACGGATGAAAAATGGCGAACTTTCTGCTTGCAGAAAAGTTCGCCGGTTTTCAGACGGTAACCCGGTGAGCAACGCGAACCGGGCTTTTGCGAAGCAAAAGGCCCGGTTTCCCGTCGGCAGCGTCCCGAACGCCAGCCCCATCCTTTTACACCCCTTCCCCCGGAGGCATCAATGAACACAAGCAGCAAAACCCCCGGATTATTCCGGCGGCTCACTTATAAAATTCCGATCTTCCGCAGCCTGAAGGCCTACATTTTCCTCCTGATGCTGATCATCGGAATCGTGCCCAGCGACATCATGCGGCTGGGCATTCTGAATAATTACGAAGAACGTGCGGTGAATCTGCGTGGCTCGGACGTCGCGTCCCAGTACCGGATTATCGCAAACCACCTGGTCAATTATAACTACCTGCAAAATCCAACCTCCGATGTCGTCAATGCCGAGCTGGAGCAGATGTCCAACCTGTATGACGGCCGTGTGCTGATTATCAACAGCAATTTCCGCATTGTGAAAGACACCTACGCCATGAGCGAGGGGAAAACGATGATTTCCGAGGAAGTGATCAAGTGCTTCCGCGGGGAAAGTACGACCCGCTACGACAAGACGAACGGCTATATCGAGATGACGGTTCCGATTACGGAGACGGTAGACGGGGAAAACGGGCAGACGAGCATCGTGCACGGCGTGATTCTGGCCAGTGCATCGACAGACAGCATTGCGACGACGCTGGACATCCTGAGCCGGAAAGCCCTGATTCTGGAAATCGTGATGGGAATTATCATTATCGGCATCGTCTTTTTCTTCTCGCACATCCTGATTATGCCTTTTAAGCGCGTAACCCAGGCGATCAGTGAGGTCAAGGACGGTTTCACGGACGAGCCGATTTCCGTACCGGATTATCTGGAAACCGAGCATATCGTGGATGCCTTCAACCAGCTGCTGGGCAGAATGAAGGTCATCAACGATTCCAGGCAGGAATTCGTATCGAATGTCTCTCACGAGCTGAAAACGCCCATGACCTCGATCAAGGTGCTGGCGGATTCCCTGAATCAGCAGCCGGACGTGCCGGTGGAGCTGTATCAGGAGTTTATGCAGGACATTACGGAGGAAATCGAACGGGAAAATAAAATCATCAACGACCTGCTTTCCCTTGTAAAAATGGACAAAACTGAAGGCTCAATGGACATTTCCGCAGTGGATATCAACGAGCTGTTGGAAACGACGCTAAAGCGCCTGCGTCCCATCGCCCGCAAACGGGACATCGAGGTGGTTCTGGAAAGCCTGCGCCCGGTTACGGCAGAGGTGGACGAGGTCAAAATGTCTCAGATTTTCACGAACCTTGTGGAAAATGCAATTAAATACAATAAAGAACACGGCTGGGTCAAGGTGCTTCTGGACGCGGATCATCAGTTTTTTACAGTAGAGGTTTCCGACTCCGGCATTGGTATCCCGGAGCAGGATTACGAGCATATTTATGAACGTTTTTACAGAGTAGATAAATCGCATTCCCGTGAAATCGGAGGCACCGGTCTTGGACTTGCCATCACCAGAAATGCGATTCTGCTGCACCGCGGTTCGATCAAAGTGAGCAGCGTGGAAGGACAGGGCACGACCTTTACGGTGAAAATCCCCTTGTCCTACATCAAGTGATTTCAGAAAATTTGGAGAAGACTATGTCAGAGATCAGAAAAATGCGGGCGGTTACGCTGCTTTTGGGCTGTCTGCTGTTGACCGGAATGTTTGCCGGGTGCGGGAAGAAAGAAGAGACGCCTGCAAATACGGTCAGCGTTTATTATATTAATAAAGAAGAAACGAAAATCACGGCAGTGGAAAAAGAGCCGGAGGGCGACACCCTTTCCAAACAGGCGGAATGGGGCATTTCCCAGCTGAAGGAAAATCCGGTAGAGCTGTCTTTGCGCTCACCGATCAGTGGTTTTACGATCAACAGCTGGAATGTCAAAGACGATCAGCTGGTGCTGGACATGAGTGTGGAATATAAAAAGCTGTCTCCGTCCTCAGAAGTGCTGGTTCGGGCTGCAATCGTGCGCACGATGACGCAGCTGGAAGGAATTTCCTATGTTTCGGTGACGGTCGGCGGAGAAGCACTGACGGACAGCCTCGGCAATGTGGTCGGTCCTATGACGGCAGATCTGTTTATCGACAACGCCGGAAATGAAATCAATGCATACGAAAAAACACGTCTGCTTCTTTATTTTACCAATGAAGACGGCGAGCGACTGATCGGTGTCCAGACAAAACCGGTTGTATACAGCAGCAACATTTCCATGGAAAAGCTGGTGGTAGAACGGCTGATTGCCGGACCGGATGCAGAAAACGAAGAGCTTTACCCGGTCATCAATCCTGCGACAAAGGTGCTGGGCGTGACGGTAAAGGATGGGACATGTTATGTAAACCTGGATAATGGTTTCCTGACACAGACCTACAATGTTTCCGCAGAGGTTCAGATCTATTCCATCGTCAACTCTCTGGTAGAACTGTCGAACATCAACAAGGTGCAGATTGCGGTAAACGGGAATACAGATATGATTTTCCGGGAAAAAATTTCACTGTCTAACGTGTTTGACCGGAACCTTGATCTGGTTTACGAAACGGAGGAATTACAATCATAAAAAACTGCAGAAGACCGCTGTGCGCGGCAATCCTGATTTTCCTGACCCTCTATCTGGCAGCGCGTCTGCTGCCGGAGTGGGTGGGAACGGACGCTGGCACAGACACGTCAGAGAAAGCGCCCATTGGCGGACGCACCTCGCTTACACAGCTTGACACCTGGCTGGAAGCCATGGATGGCGAAACCCTGTGCCTGACGGGCAAAGTCACAGACTGCTGGCAGACTGTAGATGGAGCGCAGGAAAACGCCAGCTTTCTTTTAAAAGACCTTTCTATCGAGGCAGATGCCTCATCTTTTGTTTTTTCAGGGGATTCGGCGGAAACGACCGATAACCTGTCACAAATATCCGGTTCGGCAGATGCGGACCAGATGTCAATTCTTATTTCTTCTCAGAAAATAACCTCACAAATCAATGAAATGCAGGAAATATTCGGGAAAAACGCGAGTGCGTTGTGCTATTTGCAGGAAGACGAAGCGCTGCCAAGAGCAGGCAGCTATGTTCGGGTTTTCGGTGAAGTGTCGCCATTTTTGCAGGCAACGAATCCTGGAGAATTCGACGCAGCAGCCTATTATCGGAGAAAAGACTGCCTGTTTGCGCTGAGAAAAACAAAAATTACCGCTCAGACGAAAACCTATGGACGGCTGGAAGAATTTCTTTCACAGCTGCGCTATGAATCGGAGGTATTGTTCTGGAAGCTGTTGGGGGAAAAGAACGGTGCGACCGCATCCGCCATGGTGCTTGGACAAAAGAAAGGAATGGACAGCGAAGTAAAAGCGTTATACCAGGGCGCAGGAATCAGCCATCTGCTGGCAATTTCCGGACTGCACCTGTCCCTGATCGGCGCAGGACTGTTCGGACTTTTGAAAAAGGTACGGCTTCCGGTTGCTTTGAGCGCCGGAATTTCCACATGGATTCTGATTGTATACGTGCAGCTGACCGGAATGGGCATTTCTACCCGGCGCGCCCTTGTCATGTTTTTGCTGTTTTTGGCGGCGGGACTGCTAAAGCGCACGCCCGATCTGCCAACCTCCCTTGCGGTTGCGGCGTTGCTTCTGCTTGTGCCCAAGCCGCAGCGGATTCTGGATGCAGGCTTTCAGCTTTCGTTTTCGGCAGTGATCGGGATTGCGGTATTGATTCCGGTTTTGCAGGATGGTTGGGAGGGAGCAGCACCCTCACTGCGAGTCGCCGATCGAGTCACTGATGGAGTTGCCGGGTGGAATATTGCCCGGACTGCCATCGTCCGGGCCTGCCGCTTCCTCCGCAAAAATATCCTTGCCGGTCTGGGCATTACCATGACGATGCTGCCGTTTCTGCTGATTCATTTTTATGAATGGAGTCCGTGGTCGGTACTGCTGAATCTGGCAGTCATTCCGCTGATGGGAATCTTGCTGCCGTGCCTGATCGGACTGCAGCTGGTCGCCCGTCTGACTGCGCTTGCCCACTGCCTGGAGCTTCCCCAGCACCTTCTTTGCACCGCCATCGAAGCGATTTTTTCCTGCTATGAGCAGCTGTGCCGGTTTACAACGGCGCTTCCGGGCAGTATCCTGCACACCGGATATCCGACCTGGCAGGCACTGGCCGCGTATACAATCGGACTGATCGCTTTGGCTGTGTCAGGCAAAAAACTCCGTCCGCACCTCCGGCTTGCAGCAGCCGTGTGTCTGATGGGGATTTTTCTGATCCGCCTGCCGGGCGAACTGAACGTCACGATGCTGGACGTCGGGCAGGGAGAGTGCGTTGGAATCGAAACCCGGGAGCATCATGTATATTTGGTGGATGCCGGAAGTACGTCGAAGAAAAAGACCGGACAGTATCAGATTATTCCATGGCTGAAATATATCGGGACGCGAAGCGTGGAAGGAATTTTCATCACGCACTGGGACGAAGACCACATCAGCGCGGTAGGGGAGCTGTTGGAGTGGTCGAAAAGCAGCCGGGTCAAAATCCGGCGCATTTTTCTGCCGGATGTGGCGTTGAAGGATGAAGTGCTGGAAACGCTGCTGCAGCAGATCGAAGAGGCGAACGTCTCCGTGGAATACCTTTCTGCGGGAGAGCACATGACCGATGGCGCGCTGCAGATCTCCTGTCTGCACCCCTATGCGAAAAAAGTGCCGGAGGATCGCAACGATGCGTCGCTGGTGCTGCGCCTGTCACAGGGTGATTTTCAGATGCTGCTGACCGGAGATCTGGAAAAGAGCGGCGAAGACTGGCTGGTGGAGCAGGCGCGCCCCGCCGTGGAGCAGCTCCAGCCCGCTGCGCAGGGGCAGGCACTCCCGTGTGCGACGTCAACCCAGTCTGCTGCACAAAATTCCCTCCGCTGCACCATCCTCGACGCCGGGCACCACGGCGCGTCCAACGCGACGGGAGAAGCACTGCTGGATTTGGCACAGCCGGAGCTGGTCCTGATTTCCTGCGGCAAAAACAACCGGTACGGGCATCCGGCGCCGGAAACGCTGAAACGCCTGGAAGAGCGGGAAATCCGCTGGTATTCCACAGCGGAGGTCGGCGCGATACAGGTGCATGTTGGAAAGAAAAAAGTGAAAATAGAAACTAGTACATCGTTTTCGAAATAACTATACCACTCACTTGCCTGTGAATCCGATTGCACAGGTATAAAAGCCTCAGCGTAGCCCGCTACGCCTGCGTTTTTATACCTGCACACTCGAATCCACATCCTACGCGATTGGTATAGTTATTTACGAAACGCTGTACTAGTCGGATTGGACAAAAACAAGTCATGCAGGACTAAAAAATACGAAAAAGCGTCTGTACAATAAAATGAAAAAAACTGCAGAAAGAGCAAAACCAACTATAAAACAAACAAAAATACACATTTTAACGAACATTAAAAATAGAGAACAAGAATATACGATATAACAATGTAAAAATGATTAAATTTTGATCGGGGGGGGGGTAAAAGCCGGAAAATAGTGGGGAAAACAGAGTATATTCAGGCGAACAGGATTCCAGGAAAAACATGCCAATTGAAAAGGAAAGAATCCGAAATACGAGATACAAGAGGAGGTTTTCTATCAATTTTTAACACTTTTCATAGAAATTTAATCAAAATGACATAAATATTGGCTACGTTGTCTGCTTGCAAAGAAGACGTTAGATGGTATAATAAAGTGACTGGAAAGAAGTTTGTAATTTCGACAAAAAACATAATTGTTAGAGTAGAAATACGTTAGGATGAACAGAAAGAAACAAGTGGGGGACAAGATGAAGAGAAAGCAGGAGAAGCCGGCATATGACCGGATCGCTGCCGGAGAGCGGCTGCGCTGTCGGAGGCTTGAGCTCGGCTGGAGCAGAGAGCTGGTGGCAGAACGGCTCGGTGTCGTCAATAAATATTATGCGGATATCGAGCGGGGAACCTGCGGCATGAGTGTGGAAACACTAATTAACCTGTCCCGCTTGTATGGAGTGAGTCTGGATACGCTGATTTATGGCGAGAAAGAGAAAAAATCCGCAGTCAGTCAGGAAGAACAGCTGATGCGCGGACTCAACGGGATGCCTCAGAGTATACAGGATTACTGCCTGCGGATGCTGTGGCTGTTTGCCGACGGACTTCGGGCAGCACAGGCGGAAGCTGCATCAGAATGCGAGACAGTACCGGAGACCGTAAAAAGCAGCTCGGACAGCAAAAAAAACTCCGGAAGTGAGGCCTGAGATGCCGGAGAAGAAAAATCAGTACATAGATATTCACTGTCATATTTTGCCGGAGGTGGATGACGGCGCGAGGAATCTGGAAGAGAGCCTGACGATGCTGCGCCAGGAAGTAAAACAGGGCGTTGCAGCAGTTATCCTGACTCCGCATCAGAAACCGAACAGACGCAGCATTACCGCTGCTTCCGCATTGGAACGGACACAGAAGCTGCAGCAGGCTGCGAAGGAAAACGGAATCGACATCAGACTTTACAGCGGCGGTGAGATTTTTTGCTGCATGGATACCATCGAGCTGTTAAAACAGGGCAAGGCGGGAACCCTTGCCGGATCAGATTATATTCTGACAGAATTTTCACCGGACGAAGAATGGGCGTACATCCGGAATTGCCTGTATGACCTGCTCTGCGAGGGCTACCGCCCGATTGTCGCGCACACCGAACGCTACCGGAACGTGGTAAAGGATTTCAACCGGGTCGAAGAATTAAAGGACATGGGATGCCGGATCCAGATCAACGCAGGAGAACTGCCGGGACTGCTGGGCGGACAGCTAAAACGCACAGCACGCAGCCTGATAAAAGAAGAGCTTGCAGATCTGATCGGAACGGACGCCCACAGAGTAGTGGGAGACCGGTCTGTATCGATGGCGGAAGGAGCCTCATGGCTGCAAAGACACTGCAGCCCGGAATATGCGGCACGTCTGCTCTATAAAAACGCAGCACACATTCTGGACAATACAGATATGGAAGATATCGAATAGAAAAAGGGGAACGAGACATGGAAAATCAAAACCAGAGAAGCAACGAGGAAACCCAAATCGATCTGGTAGAACTTTTTTGGGTACTCTGGAGAAAGCTTCCGCTGATGATTGCGGTGGGACTGTTTACAGCACTTCTGGCCTTTGGGGGAAGCAAATTTCTGATGACGCCCACGTATCAGTCTGTAACAAAGATTTATATTCTGAACAAACAGGACAACAGCAGTGCAAATGTAACCTACAATGACCTGCAGGCAGGCACGCAGCTGGTTAAGGACTATTCGGAGCTGATCAAAAGCCGTTTCGTACTGGAAGCGGTGATCGAGCAGTTGAATATGCCGTTAAGTTATGAGCAGTTAAGCGGTAAGGTTACAGTGAGTACGCCCGCAGACACCCGAGTGATCTCCATTGCGGTGACGGACAGCAATCCGATTGCGGCAATGAAAATTGCTAATGCAATCCGTGAAACAGCCTCGACCCATATCCGCAACGTTATGGATATCGAAGCGGTGAATATCGTAGAAACAGCAAACGTACCGACCCATAAGGCGAGCCCCTCCGCCGGAAAGAACACGGTGCTGGGCGGAATGCTTGGTATCCTGATTGTAGCAGCCATCGTCATCCTTTCCCACCTGATGAACGATACGATTCAGACGGAAGAGGATGTGGAAAAATACCTTGGAATTTCCACCCTTGCGATGATTCCGCTGAATGAAACTGACAGCAAGAAGAAAAAGAAAAAATATAAAAAACAGGCGACAAGCGGAAAGTGAGGTGACAGGGAAATATGCAGAACGTAGTAATTCGCTCCATTGAGCGTCTGGATTTCAGAACAAAAGAAGCCTATAAAACGTTGCGTACCAATTTGAGCTTTGCAGGAAAAAATGTCAAAGTGATTTCCCTGACCAGCTGTACGCCAAATGAAGGAAAGACAAGCGTTTCCTTCCAGTTATGTCTGTCCCTTGCAGAAAGCGGCAAGAAGACGATCCTGGTTGACGCAGACCTGCGAAAATCCGTACTGCGGGGCCGTTATAAAGCAAACCGTGAAAAATACGGACTGTCCCATTACCTGAGCGGACAGATGGAACTGGACGATGTATGCTGCAGAACCAACGTCAACAATTTCGATATTATTTTTGCAGGACCGATACCGCCCAACCCCAGTGAGCTTCTGGGAGGCGATGCCTTTAAAAATATGCTGGAGGTGCTGCGCATGAAATACGATTATGTCATCGTAGATACCCCGCCCCTTGGCAGCGTCATCGACGGCGCGGTTGTAGGTGCGATCTGCGATGGAACGGTACTCGTTGTCGAAAGCGGAGCCATCAGCTACAAATTTGCCCAGAATGTAAAAGAACAGCTGGACAAGGTAGGCTGTCGGATTCTTGGATGCGTCCTGAACAAGGTCAACACCAAAAAGAATCCTTATTATGGAAAATATTATGGCTATTACTAGGGCAGCTATTACGGCTACGGACAGGATGGTGCAGACGAAGCACAGGACGAGCTGCTGCTGGATGCAGGCTCCAAAACCGACGCGACAGCTGCTGAGACAGAAACTGCTGTACCGGAACAGAACACGGGAGAAAAGGAGGATGCAAAATGAGTACAAAAGGTCTGACCATCGGATTTTTTATTGCAGATGCAGCTTTAATTGCGCTTTGCGCATTCTTCTACTTACAAATGGACCGGACAGCGCCGGTCATCACACTGCCGGATACCGAGCAGACCTATACAACCGGCACAGATACCGATAAGCTGCTGGAAGGTGTAACCGCTTACGATTCTCATGATGGGGACGTGACAGATTCCTTACTGATTGAAAAGGTTACCGAAACCGGAAATGGCGAAGTGATCGTAACCTATGCGGCTGTGGATTCTTCCAATAACGTGACAGAACTGTCACGGATTTTGAAGGCTGCAGGACATTCTGCAGCGGACACTGAGGAGTAAAATACATGGGAAGGGGCCGGTTAAAAAGACTGAAATTTCATAGTCAGCTATGTGTTGCAGCATTGGTGATTGTCCTGTTTGCAGGATACGCCAGAATAAGCGGTTCCATCCTGAATGCACTGATTGCTGCAGCAATCAGTCTGGTCTGCAGCGCCGTCCTGAAAGGCACGGATGTCGGAATCCGCAGTGGAAAGGATCTGATCCGGAGAAATCTTCCGGCAGTACTTGTTCCGACACTTACTGTTTACAGAACGGAACGGGGACTGGAAATAGTTTTTATGGCATTGATTTTTGGAGTTGGGCTGCTTTTTGTCTGGAGTTTTCTGGCAAAACGCTGGATACGCCATGAAGTGACGCCTGGCTGGACGTTTCTGATCTACGACAGAGAAGAAAACCTGCGGCGGGCGAATGAAATTGCCAAAAGCAGACCGGATCTGATAGAAAATGCAGGAACCTATTGTTATTGCGGCAAACAGGACACGCTTTCGGAGCCGGAAGTGGGCAACCGTATCGATTTAAGAGAAATCGATCATCTGGTGCGGGTATTTCGAATCCCGCAGATGGTAATCTGCATGGAACATGGAGAAGAAGTGCAGGAATATTGCCGGGAAAACGGAATTCTTGCATTCCTGCCGGAAGATGTGGAAGCAAATGGAATGCTCCTTTATCCGGACAAAATCCGGTGTGTCAGACCGAAGCTGCAGAAATGAACTGGTGAAAACGGGGTAGAGAACGAATGATCAGTATCGTTGTGCCTGTATACAATGCAGAAAAATATATTGCGACTACAATTGAAATGGTACAGCGCCAGACCTATACGGACTGGGAGCTGATTCTGGTGGACGACTGCTCGAAGGATCACAGCGTGGATGTAATGAAAAGCTGTATTGGAGCAAATTCGGACAAAATCCGTCTGATCCAAAAAGAAGTCAACGAGGGCGCTGCGATGGCACGCAATACGGGCATCGATGCAGCGCGTGGCAGATATATCGCTTTTCTGGATGCAGACGACATCTGGTATCCGGGAAAGCTGGAAAAGGAACTCGCTTTTCTGGAAAAACATGATGCGGCGTTTGTGTTTTCCTCCTATGAATTCGGAGATGAAGATGGCGTCCCGACCGGAAAAGCAGTCCATGTACCAAAAACCTTAACCTATCGACAGGCACTGAGCCGCACGGTTATTTTTACCTCAACGGTTCTTCTGGATACAAAAAAAACCGGGAAAGAGCTGATTCACATGCCGAAGATCGGCAGCGAGGATACAGCAACCTGGTGGAAAATTTTAAAAGCGGGCTTCACAGCCTATGGCCTGGATGAATCCCTTGCGGTATATCGCAGACCGCCCCAGTCTCTGTCCTCTAACAAAGGAACGGCGGTGAAACGGATCTGGAACCTGTATCGGACAGAAGCAAAAATGTCCGTTGCGACAGCGTTTATCTACATGTTCTTCTGGGCATGGAGGGCAACGGTGCGCAGAGTGGTGGCGGATACGATCCGCAGCCATGTGGAATCCGTCAAACGGTTTGTAACGCTGGAATTATCGCTGGCAGGTCTGATCGTACAGACCGGATTGTTCGCATATGTCTGGTTCCAATGGTATTACCCGTTGATCAGCAGCTTCCGGTTCAGTCAGGAAGGTTTCGCGTTCGGTACGGGCTTAAAGCTTTATTTCAGAGGACATTTACTGATCCTTGCAGTTTATCTGGTGGTCCTGCTTTTTTTGAGCAAGATCATGGGAGCCCTGAAAACCGGTTATCTCAAACCGGGAAACATCTTCGCTTCCCAGATGACTGCACTGGTCATTACCAATATTGTGATTTACTTCCAGCTCTCTCTGATGAGAAACTGGCTGATCCCCGGAGAGATTATGGTATTTCTTACGGCGGCACAGATCGTTGTAGCGGGGATCTGGTCCTATTTGAGCAACTGGATTTACCTGTCTGTATTTCCTCCGATTGAAACGCTTGCAATCGAAGGAAAAGAAAGCATCAATTCCGTGATTCGGGCATTTGATACCAGACAGGACCGGTTCAAAATCATGAGAACCCTGAAATTACAGGACAACAATCTGGAAGAAATCAAAGAAGAATGCCTGCGCTGGTATGGTGCGGTTATTCTGGGATCGATGGAAGAATCGATCCGAAGAGAACTGTTGGAATTTTGCTACAGCCATTATATCCGGGTTTATCTTTCACCGGATATACCGGATATCCTGATGCAGGGAACGGAAACGATGGATCTGTTTGATACACCGCTTCTGGAGCTGAAGGAATATCCGATCAGCTGGGAAATGCGAGTCCTTAAAAGACTGACAGACCTGGTGATTTCAGGCGGACTGATACTTGTGCTTTCCCCGATCCTTCTGGTTCGGATTCTGTACGGTAAAGCAGTCTGCAGTACTGTTTTTGAAAAACAGGAGTGTAAGACAAAGGATGGAAAATCCTTTGTCTTACATACATTTGTCAGAAAAGATGGAAAGACAACCTGGATGACGTCATTGCCGATGCTCTGGGATGTTTTCCGGGGAAAAATGTCTGTTGTCGGTCCGCGTCCCTTGACCAAAAAGGAAATGGATGCGCTGATTGAGGAAAATCCCAGATATTTTTATCGCCTGAGAGTGCAGGCTGGTCTGACCGGTTATGCACAGGTTTATGGCAAAAAAACGTCTGCACAGGAAGACCTGCTGAAGCTGGATCTGATTTATATTCAGCATTTTTCAGCACTGATGGACATGAAACTGATGTTGCTTTCTCTGCAGGGAGAAAGTCGGCAGTAACAGCTTCGAGGTGGAGGTAGTGGTTGACAATGAAAAAAATGAAACATGACGTACCGACCAGACTGGTCAAAGTATTAAATCTGATTCTCATGATGGCTGCGTTTGGCTTTGTATGGTATGAATATTATGCCGCACGGGCACAGGTGCATTATTATCGCAGGGGCGACTGGGTCGTGATCCTGCTGTTTGGAATCCTTTACTACGGATTCTGCAGATCCTATGACGCATTCCATATTTCTATCAGTCCGATTTCAGAGATTATTTACAGCCAGACGCTGGCGCTGATCATTTCCGATTTTATCATGTATGTGGTGATCTGGCTTTTGTCCCTGTACATGCCAAATATCGTGCCGATTCTGATTACGTTTGCGGTACAGTTTTTGATTTCGGTGCTGTGGACTTTTCTGGCGCATCAGTGGTACTTCCACAATTTCCAGCCGGGAAAGACAGCCGTGATCTATGATCTGCGCGAGGGCATGGAATCTCTGGTCGGCGAGTACGGAATGGAGAAAAAGTTCCATATCGAAAAGGTGCTCGGCGTAGAAGAATGCCTTGCAAAGCTCTCTGTGCTGGATGAAATGGATACCGTATTTTTATCCGGCATCCACAGCCATGAAAGAAACATTATTTTAAAATATTGTATGTATCAGGATATTCAGGTTTATGTGATTCCGAGAATCGGCGACGTTATCATGGGCGGAGCCAAGAAGGTTCACATGTTCCACCTCCCGATGCTGCGCATCGACAGATACCGTCCGATTCCGGAATATACCATTGCAAAAAGAGCATTCGATATTCTGTTTTCCGGAATCGCAATAGTTATTGCATCGCCTTTTATGCTGGTAACCGCAATCGCGATTAAGAGCGACGGAGGATCGGCTCTCTATAAACAGAAGCGCCTGACCAAGGACGGAAAGGAATTCAACGTCCTGAAGTTCCGCAGCATGCGCGTCGACGCCGAAAAAGACGGCGTTGCCCGCTTGAGCACCGGCGACAAGGACGACCGTATCACGCCGGTTGGCAAGGTCATCCGCAAGATCCGTTTTGACGAGCTGCCTCAGCTGTTCAACATCCTGCGCGGCGACATGAGCATTGTTGGTCCCAGACCGGAGCGCCCGGAGATTGCCAGACAGTATGAAGAGGAAATGCCTGAATTCCGGCTTCGCCTTCAGGCAAAGGCAGGCCTGACCGGCTATGCCCAGGTCTACGGCAAGTACAACACCACGCCGTATGACAAGTTGCTGATGGACTTAACCTACATCGGAACTCCCAGCCTGTGGGAAGATTTCAAAATCTGTCTTGCTACAGTAAAAATCCTGTTTATGCCTGAAAGCACCGAGGGAGTGGCTGAAGGTGCGACTACGGCAATGGGCGGAGAAAAACACTGATTCGCCGCAACCTACCGGATTGAGTGAAAATATTGAAACGGCTCAGACTCTTGGAGAATGAGTCTGGGCTGTAATCTTTGATATGCGGAGAGGAATTATGAGCGTTGTGGAATACAGAGAATACTCCGTTCTGATGTCGGTTTACCACAAAGAGAAGCCGGAGTATTTGAAGCAGGCGATTGAGAGCATTCAGGCACAGACATTCCCAACGGATGATTTTGTGCTGGTATGCGATGGACCGTTGAACGAACCATTGGATAACGTTATTACTAAAAAGCAGCAGGAGATGGGTACAACGTTGAGCGTTGTTCGGTTAGCGAAGAACGGTGGTCTTGGTAATGCACTGAATCAGGGAATCAAGCACTGCAAAAATGAGCTGGTCGCCCGGATGGATAGCGATGATATTGCCTATCCAGACCGTTGCGAGAAACAGATTAATATGTTCAATACGCACCCGGAAGTGAGTATTTGCTCAGGTGTCGTGGAGGAATTTACGACAGACCCAGAGGTTGTAGACACGAGGCGCGTTCCGCCGGAAACCCATGCGGAAATTGTAGAGTTTGCAAAGAAGCGGAATCCGTTCAATCACCCCTGTGTGATGTATAAGAAGTCCGCAGTCGAAGCAGTTGGCTCCTATCAAGATTTCTACTTACTGGAGGACTATTACCTTTGGCTAAGGATGCTGATGGCAGGGTATCAGGGCTATAACATTCAAGAGCCGTTGCTCCATATGCGGGCAGGCTCGGATATGTATAAACGGCGTGCGGGTTGGAAATATGTTAAAACGCAGAAAAGACTATTTAAGTTCATGAAGGACAGCAGGTTTATTGGGAACTGTCAGTTCATCAAGGGTTGCGTGATCCGTAGTGGATCGGCGCTGGCTCCCAACTGGCTGCGGAAGTTTATGTTTGAGAAAGTGTTGAGAAAGTAAAGAGGAGTTAATTAGATGAAGATTGGAATCCTTACTTATTACGGCGTACATAATCATGGTGCTGTTTTACAGGCTAATGCATTGAAGACAGTAATGGAAGGTAAAGGGCATGAGTGCGGTTTCCTTGAGTTCGAGCGTAGTTACTCGAACATTTCTCAGCAGCAAGCTAATAAGTACAAATTTGGATTGGGCAGTATTGGTTTCTATGCCAAGTACATGATGGAAAAGGGCTTGGGAAATATTCTTTATAATGTAAGTAAAAAACGGACACTAGGGAAATTTAGAGCTGTCAATATTCCGATGATGGGTAAGTACGAAGATTTTACAGGGGACTTGGCTGTAATCGGGAGTGACGAGGTGTTCAGCCTTGAAATCGGTGTTAATCCGTTTCTGTATGGTAATGGTTTGAAGGCAAAGCACATCATCAGCTATGCAGGGTGTTTTGGTCCTACGACGTATGATGAGGTCGTTAAGCAAGGACAGCAGAAGATGATTTCAGATGGACTTCGTCGGATGGATGCAGTTTCCGTGAGAGATCAAAACTCGATGGATACTGTGAAAAAATCTGCCGGAATTGACGCAACACTTGTATGTGATCCAGTCATTCTCTACGGATATGAGAAAGAGATGAAATCCTTTGTGCCTCCGATGAAGGACTACATTCTTATCTACTCGTATGATAAGAACTTGAATGATGAAGCAGAATATAACCATATCAAGAAATACGCAGAAAAGCACAATCTGAAGATTGTATCAGTGGGCTACTACCATAAATGGTGCAAGTCTATTGATGCGTCACCGTTTGAGCTACTGGGATGGATCAAAAATGCAAAACTTGTTGTAACAGATACATTCCATGGTTCCGTGATGTCTATCATTTGCAATACCCCGGCAGTTGTAAAACTGCGTGGCAATCAGAATAAGTTGCGATTCCTTTTGTCGGAATACGGTCTGCTGGACAGAACAATTTTGGATTTTTCGGAAATGGAAAGCGTTGCAGACAAATCTGTGGATTTTGCTAATGTGAATGCCGCAATTCAGGAACGCCGTGCTGCTTCTATGAAGTTCTTGGATGATGCACTTGCTGGCTGCCGGTGATGAGGAAAAAGTATGTTGACGGTTGATTATGAAAAATGTACAGGCTGCGGGGCGTGCGTTCAGCGTTGTCCGAAGCGGTGCATTTCATGGACAGAGAGAGAGTTTGGATTTCGATATCCACAAATTGATAAAGATGCCTGTGTAAATTGTGGTCTGTGCGAAAAAGTGTGTCCTATCGATAAGGCACTCGAGGTTTCTGCCGAGCAGAAAGCGTATGCGGCTGTACATAAGGATGATGAAGTGCTGGCGAAAAGCACAAGCGGTGGGGCGTTTACTGCCATCGCCGATGCCATCTTTGCGCAAGGCGGCATTGTGTATGGTGTAGCGATGCTGGATGGTATGCGGGTTAAGCACATTCGGACAAGCGGTAAGGATGACTTTGAGGGACTGCGGAGCTCTAAATACTTGCAAAGTGATACCGGTACCACCTATCAGATGGTTGAGCAAGATTTAAAGCAGGGAAAAACAGTCCTATACTCTGGGACTCCTTGCCAGATTGATGGGTTGAAGAACTTCTTGGGGAAGGACTACGAGAATCTTTATACCGCAGATATTGTGTGCCATGGAGTTGGTTCTCAAACCTACTTTGACAAGTACATGGATTATGCCAGAGAAAGATACGGCAAGATAAAGGTGCTACGGTTTCGATCCAAGGAGTACGCGGGGTGGAGTTGCGGCGGCGTCGTCGTCGTCGTCGATACTTCTAATTGCCTGAAAAAAATCCCGTATCGGGATTTTGATAATTATTACTACTCCTATTTTCTGTCTGGGGATATTTATAGAAAGTCCTGCTACACCTGTAAGTATGCAAATACGAAAAGAGTCGGTGACTTTTCGCTGGGAGATTATTGGGGTGTGGAAGCCTTGAATCTACCGCTACGGACTGAAAACGGTTGCTCCTTGCTGCTTGTAAATACTGAGCAAGCAGAAAAACTGCTTGAAACGGTGACTGATCTTGATAAAGTTGAAACCACAATTGAGCAAGCGGCGCATTGCAATAAGCAGCTTAATGAGCCATCGAGATTGCCGGGAAGCCGACAAAAACGAATCGAAGAATATGAGTCGATGAATGGGAGACAGATTCAGAAAGTGTATTTAAAGACTCATCGAAAGACAGTTGTAAAAGGAAAACTGAAGGCTTTGATGCCGTACAAGTTGAAATTGTTAATTAGAAGTAAAAGAACGTAACGGAGGGAAGGCTGTGGTAACGATAAGAATCAAAGGCGGATTGGGAAATCAGCTTTTTCAATATGCTGCTGCGTATTCACTGGCCAAAAGACTGAATCAAAAACTGAAATTAGATAGTTCTTTTTTTCCACAGCAGACGCTTCGTGGTTTCAAATTGGGACAGATGAATGTATCCTGCGCTGATATTGCGGGTGTTCAGTCTTCTATTGTTGAGTTGTATAAAAGTAGATACCTTAATAAAGCTCTCCGTAAGGCTAATATTAGGGTTCTTCCTTGTGGCAGCAAAAAAAAATACTTATTAGAAACACGCTCAGACATTGTACCAGAATTTTTTAGCATTAGCCAAACCGATATTTATATGGATGGATATTATCAAAGTGAAGAATATTTTGAAACTTATAAAAAAGAGTTGATCGAGCAGTTCACGCCCAATTATCCAAGTGAGCAAGAATATGAAGATGTACTCTCTAAAATTATAAAATGTGAATCTGTCGCCGTTCATATGAGACGTGGAGATTTTCTCAGCGCCCAGAATGATTCGAACCCCAATCATTATTTATTGGGAGAACAGTATTACCACAATGCTTTGAAGTATGCAAATGAACATCTGGAAAATCCTGTGTTTTTCTGGTTTTCTGATGATATTGACTGGGTAAAACAAAACTTTGGTGAAAGAGAGTACTTCCGCTTTGTTAGTTTGCATACAAAACATTCAGATATTGATGAAATGATGCTGATGAAAAATTGTAAGCACATTATTGCAGCAAATAGCACTTTCAGTTGGTGGGCTTCTTGGCTTAATGAGCATAAGGATGCCTTACATATTTGCCCAGCAAAACGGTATGGCAATTTGCGCATGATTCCAGAAAACTGGATCAAGATTGGAGTTGAGTGACTGAAATGAAAGTAATCCATATTGTGGATAGCCTAAATGTAGCAGGTGGTGTAAACAGCTTCGTATACGACCTATGCCTTGCTATGAAAAAACAAAATGTAGATGTAAGTCTGATTGGAATTCTTGACTCCAGTGAAAAAGATAACGACTCGGTGAAAAAATTGAAGGCTCATGGCATTGATGTCATTTGCCTCGGAGCGAAAAGCAAGAAGGACGCATTAATGCGATATCGTCCTGTGCTTCGAAAAGCTATCGCACAGATAGCAATTGATGAAGCAACAGTTTGCAATCTTCATTTGAAATTAAGCGTTTTACTTGGTGGAATGGCTACCATTGGGTTAAGAAATGTTAAATGTGTTGAGACGTATCATTCGCAATATAGCCATTATTCATTGGAATATAATTTGATGAAGCCTAGAATATTGCTTTATATTCCGTGCTCAAAATCGGCAGGGGTGGAAATGCAATCGCGCTTTCATGTGCCAAAAGAAAAAATGTGCGTAATTTCAAATGGAATTGATTGCGAAAATGTTAGTAAGGTAGTACCAGAAAAAAACAATAGTATAACGATTTTGTCTGTAGGAAGATTGACAAAACAAAAAAATTACCCAGTATTGATTGAAACATTCAATGAAATGGCTTCAAAAGATATTGAATACGATATTATAGGGTCGGGGGAAGATGAAGAAAAACTGAAACAGATGGCAACATCGGATTGCATTAAATTTCTCGGAACAATGGAACGAGAAAAAGTACTATTGAGAACCGCTGGTGCGGATTTGATATGTATGCCCTCATTGTGGGAAGGATTGTCAATTTATATGATGGAAGCATTTTCGCTTGGTAGACCGATGATGCTTTCTGATATACCAAGTTTCCGAGAAGCTGTCGATGAGTGTGCATTAGAGGGAAGACCTTATCGCAGATGCGCATGGGGTTATTTGGTAAAAGTTGATGATCCAAGTGCTTATCGCGCGGCAATATTTGACTTCATTGAAAATAAGACCGAATGGGTTAAAATGCAAAAGTCCAGTCTTAAAATGGCTGAAAAATTTAATATCCAAACAACTGCTAGAAAATATATAGAGGCATATTCATCTTTAATGGATTAAGATGAACAATGTATTTGTGGAGGGATGGATATGCAAATAGCATCAAACATAGTGAGGGATGGATATGCAAATAGCATCAAACATAGTGGGGAGATGGATATGCAAATAGCACCAAACATAGTGGGGGATACGCCGCCCTAGTAGCCTTTTTATGGGTGTCAGTGGCTGTAGAGTATCAAGATGGAATTCATGCAGTCATTGTACGTATAGGAAATAAATATCTAAAGTTAAATATAATCGTACTGTGTGCTGTGTTTTATGTCGGCGTTTCGTGGCATGGATATTACAAACGACACGGAAGCGTATTATAGAACATATCAAAAAATTGCGTATAGTGGGTTTGCAGGTGAGACGCGAATGGAACGTGGATATGTAGCACTAAACTTGCTCTTATCTCGTGTTTTCCAAGAAAACATGGTGGGATTTCGTGTTCTTTTGTTCATAACAGCTGTATTTAGTTATTTGGCATTAGAACAATGGATTGAAAGACATGCAGCAACCTATGGGATATGTATTCTCGCATTTAATTTTCTCTCAAATCAAAGTATCATGTCAGCTATTCGTCAGTCAGTAGCGGTTGGCTTTATTTTGTGGGCATTGATGGATTGGGAGGATTTGAAAGGGTGGAAACGGTATATTGTATACATCTCTTTGATTATTGCTGCGATGTTTTTTCATAATACAGCAATAGTAGCTAGCGTATTACCACTATTATCTTCTCGGAAATATACGCGTAATACAACAGTGCTGATAATAATCGTGACGTTGATAATGACATCAACAAATCTTGTGAGCAGTATGATTTCGTTCATTGACCTTGGAAAAGGATATGTCACCGCTGAGATTGGTAACGCTGTAAATGTGGGTGTAGTGTCCTTATTGTATTTAGCTTTACTTTTGTTGAGATTGATTGCTGCCAATAGAAGCGGCTGTTGGTCCTCTGAAAGCAACAATACAGGAAATACTGCTTATAGTGATGATTTTTTATACATATTGCATAGCACTATCCTTGGCGATTACAGTGATGTCACTGCGTGCAGCAGGGATGAGCCGCCTTACTATGTATTTACAGCTTGTTGGTCTTCCATATGTTTCTAATATTATGAATCAAATAGAAGATCAAAGAATGGCTATTATTATAAAAGTTGTCTTTAGTGTAGTAATATGGGGTTATTCCGCTATAGTTTTAATTTATAAACTAGAATGGCAACATATTTGGCTATATCATTTTTAGTGGCAATAAAAACATGAAATAAGCAGTAATCCAGACATTATACTATAAAAGAAATGGAGAATTTAATGGTTAAATTGGATGTAAATAAAACTGCTTTTTTGGTAACGCTGCTTTTTATTCTTGCATCGCCGATAGAAAATATACTAAGAACTGAACAAGTTGTTTATGTTTTAGGAATTGCAATTCTCGTATTTTGCGTTATTCAGAGAAAGTATCTGTTACTCAACAATTCAAAATATATTGTTGTATTAATGGTATATATATTTTTAACTTGCTATTGGAGTGCAGAAAGACAGGCGTTTAATTCGTTGCTTGTCATCTATGCAGAATTGCTTTTTTTGTATTTGCAATTGCAATTTCCATACACAGAAAGTCAGTATAAGAAGATAAAAGTTGCGTTTTTGATACAAAACTGGATTCTACTTATTTTGTGCTTTACAAGTGGAAGCTATATGGACAGCAGATTTTGGCTAAAATCTGCTACGTCAGGGGCTGATCCTAACTACTTGTCAGGCTGGTTTGTTATACCGTTGTGCTTTGCAGTAGAGTTGTTGTTTTCCGAAAAAATAAAGAAAGTCTGGAAAATATTAATTACAGTTCAGGTTGTTTTGTCATTTTATTTTATTATGCAGACCGCATCCAAATCGGGCCTAATTACGAATGCATGCGTATTTGCAATTGCTACAATTTATACATTTCGAAGTATGATAAAGGAGCATCCGGGACGCGCGTTGGCAGTATTAGTGGCTTTTGCACTGGGTGTGATTATTGCAGTCAATAATATGCCCGCATATTTGGTGCAGCGTTTAACAAACGGAGATACAACAGGCACGGGAAGATTTCCAATGTGGGTTACGCTTGCTGAAACAATGTTGAATAATCCGATAAAGATGATTTTTGGATTTGGGACAAGTGCGGTTAAATACTATACCGGAACAGGGCTTGTATCGCATAATACATATCTTGATTTGCTTTTTAATGAGGGTCTAGTTGGCTTTATACCACTTGTGATTTATATAGGCAAATCGATACGAATCAAAATAAAAAAATGCCCATACACAGTAATAACTTTTCTGGGTATGTCAGTGTTGCTTTTGACATTGTCGGCATTTAATACGCGATTTTTCATGTTGCTTCTTTTCTTAATAGGAATGGATGTAACAGAGAATTTTGAATAATCCAAAAAATGAGAGGATACGTCAATAAATATATGGCTAAAGAAAAAAAGATTCTATTATCAACTCTACAGGTGACATTGATAACCTTGTTCGTTAAATTTTTGGGTCTGGTAAAACAATCAGTCCTTGCCGCATCTTGTGGTGCTACAATGGAAACAGATGCCTTTTTCATTGCGACAGGAACAATGGTTAACCTTAGCACGGTGATTTTTTCTGCCATATCAATTTCGCTCTTGACAATTCACACAAATGTCCTGATTAATGACGGCAGAAAAGAATCAAATGAACTCATTAATGCGGTTCTAAAATTTTTTATCCCGGTTGCCTTTGGATTGACGATAGTAGTCTATTTTGGTTCTTCAATTGTAGCGAAGATATTAGCTCCGGCATATCAAGGTGAAGAATTGAGATTGTTGTCTGAGTATATTAAAACAATGTCAATTTCATTTGTATTGTGGTGCTACTTCTTAACAATCAATGTGATCTTAGAAACAGATAAGCAATTCGTTCAAGGAAAAGGACAAGGTTTTTTTCAGAATGTGTTTTTGATTTTCGGCGCTTTAATCTTTTATCCTAGATATGGGATGAAAACACTTGTTTATGCTTTCCTTCTTTCTGGTTTGACACAGTGTATTTTAGTGACATGGTGTGCACGCGATAGATTTAAATTTGTTATTACGAAAAAAAAACCCAATAAATATGTTTGTTCTTTGATAAAAGTTGCATTCCCATTGCTCCTTGGAAATGCAATGTATGAGGTGAATACAATCGTTGATGGACAGGTAGCAACAAGTCTTGGGGCTGGAGGGGCATCAATCTTAAACTACGGAGCAACAATTAACGATATGGTTGTAGGCGTCATAGTAGCGTCAGTCTCAACGGTAATTTTTTCACATTTTAGTACATGGATTGCAAAAAATGAGATCAAAGAAGTCGAAATTAATCTGAAGAGGGTATTGGAAATACTTACATTACTGTTATTTCCAATAATGGTAATGTGTATTGTTGCTGGAGATAAAATTGTAGAAATTTTTTATGGTCGTGGTAATTTTGGTGAAAGAGAGATATGGATGACATATGGTGTTGTCATTGGCTATGCAGTCGGATTTGTGTTCCAAGCGACAAGATCCAATCTTGTAAAAGTGTATTATGCGTTTCAAGATTCAAAAACACCGATGATCAATGGAATGCTTGCTATTGTATTAAATATAATACTTAGCATAACATTATCTAAATTTATTGGTGTTGCAGGGGTAGCACTAGCGACAAGTATATCGATGCTGTTCGTTACAGCTTTGCTTTTTGTCGGAGTAAAGAAATATCTGCCGTCCTTTACGCTAAGAGAAAGTTGTAAAGAACTCTTCAAAGGTGTTATGGCAGCATGTATAACCACCATAGGTGCTTTTGCTTTAAAAAGTATCCTTTCAGTTGGCTTAATGATAACATTTTTGATTATTGGCTTTTTTGTGGTAACCATATATGCAATACTTCTCTTCCTTTTCAAATCGGACAATTTAGAGTGGCTTTGGAAAGGTATGTGTCGAAAAATCAAAGGAGAATAATCTAATGTCAGTTAAAGCATTGTATAAAGAGATTCGTTTCACATTGAGAGATTTAATATATAATAGCCGATGCAGGAAGAAGCTTTTAAATAATGACTTTTCTCTGATCACATGTGATTGCACGGGCGGCTGTGTTGCGAAAGACTTGAAAGTGCGGATGAATTCACCAACGAGAAATTTTTATTTTAATGCGGATGATTATATTAAGTTTTGCAAGAATTTGGATTACTATCTATCACTTACGCCGGAACCATATGCTGGGGATTATTCAGGGGGAGGATCAGAGTATTTAATGGCATCTCTTGGCGATTTGAAGATGTTCCTAGTTCATTACCCAAGTGTTGAGCAGTGTCAAAAGGAATGGATTCGACGCCGTGATAGAGTAAATAAGAAAAACATGTTCTTTGTGATGAATGATCGTAACTATTGCACTGAAGAGGATATAAAGGCTTTTGATGCGCTTCCATATGATAATAAAGTCTGCTTTACACATGTCAGATATCCACAGTATAAATCCACATATTATATTTCGGGAAGTGAAAAAGACAATTATCTAAAAAGTGTTATGAATTATGTACATCAGTGGTGGATTAAAAGATATTATGATCAATTTGACTTTGTAACATGGCTTAATAATGGCGGTTCGAATTGGACAAAAAGCGTTTGACAGGAGACCAAGAGTGAAAAATAGAGTTAATTTTGAGACGCACTTAAATAAAGGGTCGTAAGTCCCCGAGTTAAAAAGAATATATAGCCGAATATTGGTTATTAGTTATCGTTGCATCTAACTAATTGGCTGGTATCGTATCATCTGGATTCAAGATACGCAAAAACATTTTTATCATTAAGTACAACACGTTCATTGCGTAAACGTCAAATCCTGCGCCTTGGCTAATTGATCTATTTATGCCACACTCTAAATGACACGAAAAAACTATTAGTTTTTTAGAGGAGGCTAAAGCGCATGGACCAATTAACTCACACTGTCCGCAGGTCGAACTGGATAAACATCATTCGACAGTGCCAGGACAGACCGGCAGGCACTA
>ENA-ORUU01000260-ORUU01000260.1-human-gut-metagenome-genome-assembly--contig:-NODE-260-length-49825-cov-14.4256_pt1 | contig 49825 bp, 47 predicted proteins | sample MGYA00242085_ERZ509221 | MGnify/ENA primary metagenome ERZ509221 (study PRJEB26280, sample SAMEA2338809) | human gut metagenome | biome: human gut; feature: human-associated habitat; material: faeces... | reverse complement strand
AGGAAGGGAGTTTGAGAAGATTAATCGAAATATCCGGAAATAGTGTTTCGGTAGCCAAATCTCCGAAGTCTTTCCAGCTCAATCATAACCTTCTGCATCTGATCACGCAGATGCATTATAATCATGGCTTTCATTGATTTCCCTAGCAAAATGACAAAGCAGATGTTAAAGGGCATGAAATTATTTTACCAAGTTGCTGAGGAAATACAATAACCTTTTAATCAGGTTCTCTGGAAATAAAGCGAAAATACTAAACTGCTCAAAAAGAAAACGAGAGTGCATTCAAAAATTCAACATAGCTGAATTTTGGGATACACTCCCGGGAATAAATAAGATTTTTTAACAACATTTATAGGTAGTGTTGTTCTCCATGTTTAGCATTTACAACTCCGATTCCTGCGCTAACAAGCACAAGTGCTATGATATTTTTCACAGAAAAAACGGACTCACCGAGAAATATTCCCGACATTATCACGCCAAAAACCGGAATAGAAAACGCAAACATTGTAACCTTTCCCACCGGATTATATTTTAACAGCAGCGTCCATATACTGAAAGCTGCCGCAGATAGTGCTGCCAAATACAAAAGAAGACAGGCTGCCTTTAAGGAATATACCTGTACTCGTCCTCCCATGCAGATTCCTATTATTATCATTAGCAGACTTCCAAACAATATCTGATATGACGTAATTGCCATCGGTGATTCCTGTTTTACTATTTTTTTCAAATATACATTACTGATTCCATAAGATGCGGCAGCCGCCAGCATAAGTCCCTCACCCCTAAAGGAAAAACTACCATTTAATATTCCTGTTAAATTTATCAGAATCACTCCTGCTAATCCAGCAATACATCCAAAGATGGTTTCCCAGGATAGCCTTTCATTTTTAAGCAGGAAATGCGCTGCTATAACAGATATAAACACATTTGAAGCATTTATAATTGCACTTTCTGATGATGAAATATACGCCAGACTAATGTGAAAACACGTATATTGAATCGTAGTCTGCAATAACCCCTGCCTGATAATCCCCGGAATCGACAGCTTCCTCACCCGCAAAATCCGTTTTTCCAAAATGCACCCGACAATAAAAGTAATTATTCCCGATATAAAAAAACGGACTCCTGCAAACAAAATCTGGCTACCCGTATCCGAAATTTTGAACAGTGGATATGCTATTTTTACGCATGGAAATGCACTTCCCCACAGCACGCAGCAAAAAAGAGCTCCCAGACTCAGCCACACCGGATTTTGCAGATTAATCTTTAATTTGGCCATACAATTCCTTTCCAGCATATGCTTTAATCCTTATTTATCGAATCGCCTGTAAATATCTTTTTGCTCTGTCTTCTATAATCTGAAATACTTCTTCATCACAATAGCTTGAAAACAAACCGGCATCTACAAGCTGCTTTCCGACTCCAAAACAACTGACACCGGCACTTTGAAATGCAGGTATATCTTCCGGACGGATTCCGCCCACAGCAGCAATAGGAATATAGTCAAGAGGCGCCTTTATCGCGCGGATATAAGCTTCTCCCAGATAATTTGCCGGAAATACTTTTACAATATCTGCACCTGCCTGATATGCCCTTATGATCTCACTTGGCGTAGCTGCTCCCGGTATAGAAACCAATCCCATTTCTTTAGTAGCACGCACTACCTCCTCATTTGAATTCGGAGAAATAATATACTCCCCTCCAATCTCTGCAACCCTTTTTACCTGTAGCTTATTTATTACCGTTCCGGCACCAATATGTATGGAATCCCCGTAATGCTTTCTTAAGCCTTCAATATTCCGGAGACTTTTTTCCATTGATAATTCCGATTCGTTATCAATAGCCAGCTCAAAAAAGTGCATACCCATATTTTTCAGGATATCTACTGTAGCAATCAGCTTTTCTTCCGGCAACCCTCTGAGAATAACAATCAGCTTTTCTTCTAAAATTCTATCCTTCAGATCACTCATCATCCTACTCACCTTCCTTCCATTTATAATATAATTCTGCGAGACGAAATGCCCCTTTCGCCGCCATCAGTTCGTCCTCATCCAAAAGATGAACCTTCTTTTCCTGCATAATATCTGTTAATATATCATAAACAGCCTGTGCAATTATCCGCTTACCTGCAATAACAAACTGCACCTCCTCCAAAGCCTCTGTCTTCTTAAACTCACATATACTTAGACAATCGTAATACATCAATACCCCTAACAGGAAATTGGCTGCCTTCTTTTTATCTTTATGTACATATTTTTGATAAATACGTGTTTTAAAAACTGCACTTGTAAAGGAATTCTTCTGTGCCGTCCGAGCTCCATCTGACACTGCCTGATAATCATATTCCTCTTCACCGACAAAGAAATCCGGAAGTGAATCCTTTAATAACGTATGGAAAAACAAAGCATCAAGCAGTTCTCCACTCATGGTTGTCTTACAACGGCAGATAAACCCTTTTTCATTTGCATATATTATTTTAGTATGGGAGCCTGGTAAAACAAAAATCAGATCCTCGCCCTTGCCACGCTCCCTCAACAAAGCCACCGCCTCTGTTTCTTCTCCACGCATAACATCCATCTGCTCCAGCGTATCTATTCCGATATTCTCTACATGGTTCCTGACTCCCGGAATCATGTAAAAAGGTATTCTGGTAATGTCATTAAAGAAGCGGCATTCTATTGCATTGCACAAAGCCCTTTCATCAACAGGTGCGCATAAATATGGAATTTCTTCAAGTCCCACATTTGAGGTTAACATCCCCGAGCAAAAAATCCCTTGAACCTGACTTTCTTCTATATGACTTTCTTCTATCAGGCCATCAATACATCTTTTTACCGTTTCACGGATCACCTGATCAGATCCATCCATAGCGGTATTCCTGACACCTGCTCTTTCTTTTTTAGAAGAAACAAAAGAACCATCCTGTCTCCACAAATATGCCCGGGTATTCGTTGTACCACCATCAAGAGTAATGATATATTTCAATTCATGATTATATTCTTCCGAATTTTGCAAGCAATTCATCAACGGTTGCTCCTCTCAGAATTTCTTCTCTTGTTGCAATTTCAAGATCTGCCTGAGCGCGTGCCTTTTTATATACAGCTTCCAGCTCATTGTACGGAACTACCGCAACACCGATTTCATCCGCAACAATTAAATCTCCTGGATTTACAATAACACCTCCGCAACAGACAGGAACATTTACCGCAATAGGTTCCTTCCTTCCCGAATATGCTGTATGCGCTGCTCTAGGTCCTGACGCCTTGGCAGTTATCGGAAACTCCAGCATCTTCGCCTCATCTGTATCACGGCAGCTGCCATCAATCACAGCGCCTGCTATACCGGCATTTCTTGCAAGGCCAGACATAAGTCCTCCCCAAATTGAGGTTTCCGTTTCTCCAAATGCATCAATTACAATAACATCCCCAGGTCTGGCAATTTCAAATACACACAGGCAATCCACGATATCTCCTGCTGTCAGCTTTACAGTAATAGCCGGACCAATTATTTTTTTATTGATGGATTTGGGCTTCATATCATGTCGCATTACCTGCTCTCTCTCCATTGCATCCCCTACAACGCAGGAAAGGGAATAAACATCTTCCATTTCTTTATATGGTTTGATCAGTTCCTCCTGGATATCCGGTCTCGGATTCATTATACATTTCATTATCTTTACACCTTTCTTTTAATTATTTGCCAATGAAGAACATTAGTCTGATTATCTTTGTAAGCATGCGATGCCTGAATCAGGAGCTTCTCATGGGATGTTCCTTTCCCAATGACCAAATTATTTGAATAAGCCCCTAATCCCTCTGTACGAACTTTTAAATATCTTCCTTCATCCCAGTGAATTCCATCCTCCGAGCAATATAAGACAAAATTTCCTGCTTGTTCGCCATTATTTCCGCTTCTGCCATGAAGAAAATACAAATGTTCGAAGCCTACAACCTGCGGGTTCCGGATTTTTTTTGCCACAAAGGTTGTACCTGCCTGTCCCCACGACATTCCTTTATCCTCACTTAACACATAGGACAGATTATATTCATCATCCAGATTATAATTGTACACAATCAGACGGCCATCCTCCAGAAACATCATGCTTCCATATCCATGATGCAGCGACGGAATTGGAATTCTGCTTCTTTCATAATAGTTTTCTCCACCATCTTCACTAACCACAAGTGAATAATAATGATCCGTGGTTTGACCTGTCCAATCAACCGTCGCATCATTGACAAATAAAAGTAGAAAAATTGTTCCCTCCTGATACATCGCATCATAAATACGTCCTCGACGTGTTCCTATCTGACGCAGATTGCTCCATGTGCTTCCTTTATCTCGGCTAATTGAATAAGATGGCACCATATAGGGTTGCCACTGTGGATCATTTGATATATCACATATTAATTGATATACAATAATATCTCCCTTTTCATTCACTATTGCCTTTTCACACATAGCGGAGTATTTCATCTCAGAATGTAGCAATTTTAATGACGGCTGAAAGATATAGGGCTGTGACCATGTTTCCCCATAATCCTCTGACCTTTTATACTCCATCCATCCTACCGCAGAATGTCCCTTTTCATCAAGTGAGCAATTAGGGTAAAAAGCTAAAATTTTTCCTTCCTCATACTCCACCAAAGCATGTCCCAAATGACCGCTCCGTCCATTTATTTCATGGTTCACAAAGACATTTCCTTCTGGTGGCACTACATCAAATTCATCTTCAAATTTCATCTAAAATTCACCACCTTATAAAATTGTAAGCATTTTCCAAATCAAGCAGCTTTGTTCTGTCACTTAATCTTCCATATCGTGAAACACAATATGATTCCAACGATCCTTTGGAAGATTCATATTCCTCATTTAATATATACAGGACCTTAAAGTTTTCGGAAAATTGAAGTGCCCTCGGCCATCCAGCCGTTGGAACACTTTGCAATAATACAGGGATTCCATTTTCTTCATTAATCTCAAATACACAGACACAATTTGCTCCGCGATTGGAAACATATAAATATTTTCCGTTTGGCAATAGCACTATATCTGCCGACAAGTTATTACCTATGTAAGCATCCGGCAAAGCAGATTTTTTATCAACTACTGTCATCTCAGCTTCTAATACTTCATATTTTAGTGTATAAAGAGAGCTAGTTAATTCTGTCAAAAGATATACATAAGAAGTTTCATTATTAATCACCAGGTGTCTCGGTCCACTTTGGAGTTTGATGCTGCAGGAATTTATAAGGTTAAGTTCATGCTCCCCTTTTTTCAAAATCCATATTTTGTCTTTTCCAAGATCTGGAATCAAAATCGTCCCTGTAAAATCCACCCCATAGATCGCATGCGGGTGAGAACCATTCTGTCGATATTCCGCACTATATATATTAACTTCCGGTTCTTTTTCTTGCTTTTTCTTTTCATTTGGGAAATCAAATCTGAGGTAAGTATTACTTAATTCTCCCTCCTCTCCTATTTCAAAACAATATACATTACCTGCATCATATCCGCTGACTAAAAGATTCCGGTCTTCAAACGCCACCCGCATAAAACTGATTCCTATAGACGCAACTATTCTTTTCTCAACAAATGCAATGTCTCCGTCATTCACTTTATACACATTAATGAAATCTGTATTTGTCTCAGAATCCCGTCCTGCAGCATATAGTGTTTTCTTTTTATATGCGCATGCCAAAAACGAAAAATTCTCAATTTTGTCTGCAAACTCCATTTTACTAATTTGATATATTTCATTATTCACATGACAACATACAATTCCATCATTCTTTTCATTTCCCTTTGTTCCTACAAATAGAATATCATCCATATAAAACTGTTCTCTCTATCACTTCTGCATTATAAAGGTACCTAATCCCTTAATGCCCTGCTCATTCAACTCCTGATCTGCCGGAGCACCGCATCGTTCACCACCATCAACTAAAATTTCTATTCCAGTAATAAAACCTGCCTCATCGGAAGCCAAAAATGCCGCGGTATAACCAATATCCTCTCCTGTACCCGTTCTTCCGATCGGTATATTATTTTTAAGTTCGTCATATTTTAAATGTTCATACCCTTTTGTGTACACGGCTATACAGCCTGGCGCAATTGCATTAATCCGAATTCCATATGGACCGTATTCAATTGCCATAGATCTGACTGCGCGTTGTAATCCCGCCTTCATTGCTCCATATATACAGTCAATTGCATTTGATGTCGTTGCTTTCTCTGATGATGTAAAAAGAATTGTTCCCTTGATTTTTTCATCAATCATATGCTGTGCCACTAATTTGGCCAAAATGATCCCTGCTCTGAAATTTACTTTATAAACATAATCAATTTCCTCCGTATAAGATGTTTGAATATATTTTTCATACCCTACACCAGCATTATTTACCAGAACATCAATATGTCCATACGCTTCAACAGCCTTCTTAACAAGCTCTTTGATAACATCTTCCTCCGCTAAGTTGCCGTCAAAGGTCACACATTCCTTTCCATATTTTTCCTTAATTTCTTTTGCTGTTTCATATGCCTTTTCTGCTTCACCACAATGTGCTAAAAAAATATTATATCCTTTTGATGCAAATACATATGCTATGCCTTTCCCAATACCTCTGTTAGCGCCTGTAATAATCACTGTTTTACTCATCTTTCTGTACTCTCCTTCTTATTTGTTATTCTTTTGTTATTCTTCCGTAATAACTACTTTTTTATTGGCCATTTTCTCTCGTCTGATACAGTCTACTCCAACCGCAGCTAATAACACAATTCCTTTGAAGATCAACTGATAAAATTCTCCAACTCCTAGGACTCCCAAACCATTGGTTAACGTTCCAATAATAAGAACTCCCAAAAAAACCCCCTTCATATTACCTACACCGCCGTTTAATCCAATACCTCCAACCACACAGGCCGTAATTACATCCATCTCCATTCCTTCACCACCTGCCGGCTGTCCTGACGCAACCCGCCCCATTAGGATCAAACCAGCAATCCCTGAAAGCAGTGCACAGATTAAATAAGAAACGGTTTTTACAACTTTAATTTTGATTCCTGAAAGCCTTGCACCTTCTTCATTACTTCCTACTGCATATAAATATCTTCCTATATATGTTTTTTTCAAGACAAATGCTCCCAAAAACATAACAATCAACATAATTATTACAGGAACCGGAATTCCAGCAACATATCCTTGGCCAATCCATTTTACGTTTTCAGATAAACCATATACAGGAAGTCCACCCGATATAATATAGCATACTCCCTGAATAATCTGCATCATCGCTATAGTTGCAATCATCGGCCACATCTTAAATTTATTAATCAGTAAGCTATTAATAAATCCACACAATGCTACTCCTACCATACCTATAACAGCTGCTCCCAAAGGATTCCACTGATATTTTACTATAAGAAGTGCCGTAACCGTTCCAACAAGAGACATCTGCGATCCAACTGTTAAATCCAGTCCGCCTGAAATCAGCACCATTGCCATACCTGTGCTTACAATCCCCAACATAGAAAGCTGTCTTAAAAGGTTAATAAAATTATTGTATGTAAAAAATCCTTTGGCAATTATGGAAAAAAAGATAACAAGGAAAACCAATATTCCTAAAATTGCAATTAACTGTCTATATTCCTGCACGGAATCTTTTATTTTACTCTTCATTTCTGTTCCTCCACTGCATAACCTGAACCATATTTCAGTATAGTCTCTTGGTCAAATTCACCCTTTTGCAATTCTCCGCTGATCTTTCCTTCATGTAACACAATGATCCGATCAGACATACCAATTAACTCATCCATTTCAGAAGAAATCATGATTATTCCAATTCCTGATTCTGCTAATTGGTTCATCAATAGGTAAATTTCCTGCTTGGCACCTATATCAATCCCTCTGGTAGGCTCATCCAGTATCAAAATCTTACAATCGCTTGCCAACCATTTTGCCAATACAACCTTTTGCTGATTACCGCCACTTAAATTTTTAACGAGTTGTTCTGTAGATGGTGTTTTGATTCTAAGTCTACTTCTTTGCTCTTCTACAATTTTATCCTCCATAGCGCTACGAACCACCAAACCCATCGATATTTTTTTCAAAATAGGCAACACTATATTTTCTTTAATAGACAGCGTCAGCAAAACGCCTTCCTGTTTTCGATCTTCAGAAACATATGCAATTCCACACTGAACGGCATCTCTTGGAGAAGTAATATGCAGCTCTTTACCTTCACAAAAAATACTCCCTTTCCACATCTTATTAGCTCCAAATATGATCTTTGCCGTTTCTGTTCGACCTGCTCCTACCAGGCCCCCCAAACCAAGAATTTCTCCTTTATGTAATTTAAAAGAAACATTTCTTACACCTCTGCCATATAAATTATTTACTTCCAATAATGGCAAAAGATCTTTATTATGATAATTTCTATCCGGAAAAGTTTTTGATGTTTCCCGATTAACCATTAATCGAATTAATTCATCCTGACATGTATCAGTAATATTCAGCGTTTCAATTTTTCTTCCATCTCGAAAAACCGTTACTCTGTCAGCTAAGTCGAATACTTCTTCAAGCCGATGGGAAATATACAAAATGGTAATGCCTTCTCGCTTAAGCTTATCTACAATGGAATACAAAATTTTAACCTCGTTTGCAGTAAGTGGTGCAGTTGGTTCATCCATAATTATAAATTTTGCATGTCTGGCAATAGCTTTGGCTATTTCTATCATCTGCATATAGGCAACTGACAGATTCTTTACAGGACTTTTGGGATTCAGATACCCTAATCCCAATTCATCAAGCAATACCTGTGTATCTTTCACAATTTTTTCCCGATTTACACAAACCAAGCCTCCCGGATAAGAACCCAAAAATATATTTTCTGCAATACTCAATTCTGGGATTAAATTAAATTCCTGATAAATCACTTCAATTCCAAGTTTTCTACGTTCCAGAGGCTCCTGTATATCCTGAAGTTCTCCTTCAAAATACACATGACCTTTATCAACCGATACCGCTCCTGCAATAACCTTAATTAGCGTTGATTTTCCCGCTCCGTTTTCCCCTACAAGAGCGTGAATTTCACCTTTCTTGAAATCCATTGAAATATTTTGCAACGCTATAACTCCGGGATATGTTTTTGTTATATTTCTTACTGATAAAATATTTTCAACGCTCATTCATTTATCACCTTTCAAGATATGGGTATGAGTATTCCCCACACCCATATCATTCACTAATATTATTTATTCTAAATATTCACTCACATTATCCGCATTAACTGGAATATACTCCGTCTTAATATAGGAATCCTCAGGGCCATTTCCCCTGACTCCTCCCACAGCTGCAATCACCGAGTTCTCTCCCTGTAATCCAATATCTGAATACAAATCACCTCTGAATATGGATCCTTCTGCCACGGCTTTTAACCCGTCAATAGAGCCATCACCACCAAAAATACCAATATCATCTCCTACATGTCCTGCAGCCTTGAACGCTTCATATACTCCTAAAATACCTCCATCAGTAAAACTTCCTACTAAATTAACATCCGGATGAGCCTGCAACCAGTTTTCACCAGCACTTATACCCTCAGGTGCTGAAATTGCACTGGGTCTGTCTATTACTTCAACATCTGGAATATATTCTTTAACGCCTTCTATAAATCCATCTATCTGCATTGTGCAAAAAGGAATATTCGGATAATCACACAAAGCCAGCTTTACTGAACCATCAATATTATCCTTTGCCCATTTTCCAGCCTGCTGTCCCATCATTTTACCAAGTTCCACAGGATCCTTCATTCCTACAAAATAGTCTGTAACGTCTTCACCACATTCAAAATCCTGAACAACAACTACTAAATCCGGATATTGCTCTTTTACTTTCTGTAATGTTTCTGTTGCTACGTCGGTATCTTCCGGCTGTATAATGATCGCATTTCCTCCCGAAGCCGCTAAATTTTCAATTGATTCAATCATTTTATTAATATCATGCTGATAATCCATAACCCTTAATTCAGCATTCATCTGTTTTGCCTGTTCCTTAGCTGCATTCAGTTTTGCAATTTGTGAAGGTGTAGTCGTATCAGCATTAATCCATCCAATAATTACTTTTTCTTCCGTTTCATTTTCCGCTGAAGAGACTTCCGACACTTCTGTTTTTTCCTCTACCTTATTTTCTTCCTCTTTTACATTTCCACAGCCGGTAGCAATGATGCTAAGAGCCAAAAGAACACCTGCAACTATTTTTGATATCTTCATTGTAATTCTCCTTTCAATTTTCATTTTTTGTTTAAAGATAATTATCTTTCATCAATTTACGTAACTATTGTATAATCTTTCAAATGCAAAATCAATTGACACTTTTTCCATTAATAAAAGTTTTAAATTGGTGTTTTTCAACAAAACATCACTGATTTAACCAATATAAAATACGAATTTTTCACTAATGTTTCGTACTAAAATTCCATTTTCATATTGACATGCCATTTCTTTAGAAATATTATATTATTAGCATCAATAGTAATGATCTTTCAATAATGTTTTGTCTATTATATGGAAGGAGAACTATTTAATGAGTCATATACCAGCCTACAAGGAAGTATACAGTAAATTAAAAGAAGAACTTAAAGAAGGCATCTATCCTGCTGGAAGCCTGTTGCCAACCGAATCCGAACTGGAAAAAATTTTTCATGTCAGTCGCACTACGATCCGCAAAGCTATCAGTATTTTATCCCTGGAAGGATATGTAAAAACAAAACAGGGCTATGGAACGGAAGTATTAAACATTTTTACTGTACAGAAATTGAACCAGATAACTTCAATCACTGAAACCCTACGTCAAAAAGGATATACTGTTAAAACCAAAAGTATGTACATAGAAAAAATCACAGCTCCAGAATCAATTATGTCTATCATGGAAATGCATACCCCTGCCCCCATATATAAAGTACAACGAGTACAAACTGCAGACGGGGTTCCCATCGCATTAATGACCAACTATGTCAAATGCAGCTATACCCCTGGATTAGAACACTATATCGATGGCTTTACCAGCTTTTACAGCTTTCTTGAGAAAAAGTATAAAATAATATTCTCCAATGCTGTCCAATACTTGTCAGCCGTAAGCGCCAATTTTACAGAATCACAAATATTAGAAAAACCGGTTGGTTCTCCTCTTCTTTGCAGCCGTAGAATCTGTTATTCTGGTCAGGATCCTTTTCTATATGGCATTACCAAACTGGCTTCTGACAAATACGAATACTGTGTAAGTCTACAAAACAGACCATAATATTTTTTCATTTTTTACCTGGTTATTTGTCAAAAATCCTCGCACTTCATCTTTAAATTTAAATGCTGAAATGCGAGGATTTATTTTATTTATAATTTTCATCACAAAATCTGGCAGACCTCAAACTGTTCACCTGTTGGACTTGCTATCTTGAAGTACCGGATACCGTTATCCCAAAATCCCGCAATACCTTCAATACCATCAGTAACGATTTTATATCCGTTCTTTACACAATATGCATAGTCCGACTCAATATCATCAGAATACAGCTCTCGCAACATTGCTCAAATCCAAGAAGCCACTTCCTGTGCCTGTAATAGCACCGGCAATTGCTAAAATGGTTATGAGGACAAAAGCAATACTAATAACTTTCAGAATGACACCTTTTTTCATGCAATCGCACTCCTTTATCAAATTCAAATTTTCTGTTCCCTATAAAATTAATTTATTGGGATTTACCAAATCGCCAAACAACGATTTGGTAAACCATCTGCTATTGCAGTTGCTCCCATTCCCTCGCAAGCAAACTGAAAAATTCGTCTGACAACCGAAGCGGATAATTCATCAACATACAAAGTCTGCTTATCCTCAGGCTTTCTGTAATATCCATAAGGAATATCACCACTGCCACGTTTTCCGTCTCTCATTCTAGCCTTAAATACCGCCTTAATCTTCTTACTGGTGTCTTTTGCATACCATCCGTCTTTTCTTTCAACGACACTTCCTTCTTTTCCCTGAACGAAAAAAAACGCCCAGACTAGAATTTTTAATCTAATCTGAGCGATACTTCGTCAGTCCTGTTTTCTTCAAGCAAGAAAACCATTTTTACATTCATTGACAACCTAAATCTTATCCTACACTTTAGTTATCTCCATTGGGTGCTTGGATAGATTTAGTTCTCGGTGCCCGTTTTGTCTTTTCGGTGCTCCAATTACTCATTTTTATAATTTTTCGGTGCTCGCAAGCACCATAAAATAAAAAATGCAACAATGAATTTTTACGATCATTGTTGCAAAAAATCGATGTTCCCGGCGGGAATTGAACCCACAACTAGCGCTTAGGAGGCGCTTGTTATATCCATTTAACTACGAGAACAAATGCCATATTTTCAAGCTTTTCAGCCTTTTTCGGTTACGGTGACCTTCTTTATGAACTCAATCACTTTTGTGATGAATCATCTGTTTTCTTATTTCGACATTTCTATATGCCACAGTTCAAATCGAACTCTTAGTTATCGCCTTTTACTCACTCACGGCTCTAACCATGGTTATGTCTTAGGAGGCGCTTGTTATATCCATTTAACTATAGGAACATATGCACAATTGTTAGTATACCGAAAATATTGTTATTTTGCAACATTATTCCTCAGGAAAATTGATATATCCCTGCAGCCAGATAGATCCCTTAAAACGACGTCCCACCTGAGGTTCACCGTAGAGGTCTTTTTCGTTAATGCACACATCAAAAGTCAATTCATTGCACAGAATCGTAAGAATATATACCTTTTCTCCGGTAATATCATTGGTCACCAGGCGAAACTCTGTAATCTCTCCCAGTACGGAGTACTGGTCGCACTCTACACCGTAAGGCATAAAATAGGTGTCCACCAGACTGAAAATATCGTTCTTCTGTATCTTCCGGGAGATGGTGGTATACATATCCATATCTTCAAGTGTCAGTGTCTCAATGGCATCCTCGTCTCCCTGTCTGGCAGCGGCCAGGAGCTTATTACGATTGGCAGAATCTTTTTTCACGCGCAGGACCTGTTCTTCATCCTTTTTTATAGGTAGAAGAATACTGCCCTTCAAAGACAATCCGGATAAGGTAAGTGTAGTACCGCGGATTGGTAACTTTCCGGTGCTTTGTGCTTTGATATACGGAATACGATTCCGCAGATAAAAAATCAGAGAGATTCCCACCTTGATATCATCGCAGATACCGGCATAGGAATCCTTATCTGCATGGCGTTCCACAGAGACATCTTCATACGAAGTAATGCCGCTTCCCGTCAGATACGGAAAATAGTATTCGTAAATAAACTTATCGTTATCATCAAATTCTCCACAGACAGCCACACCAAAGGTACCGGATTCTGTGGTACCCTTAGTGTGTGTGTGATTTTTGCTGAATTCTCCTAGGAGGATGCCCTCCTGATTCATGGTATATGCACGATGATCGGAATTCATGATCACGTCTGTCAGTAATTCTTTTAATTTCTTTCGGTCCGTATATTCACTGAATCCGATGGCTCTCATATATTTATGCAAAAAATCACCTTCTTTCCATCTGTGTCGTCTATTATAGATGAATTTTCTATGCTTCGCATGGGTGAGCTATTCTATCATTTCTTAGGCAGGACTTTCTCCTTACCACCCATGTAAGGACGCAGAGCTACGGGAATGTTCACGCTGCCATCCTCATTTACATTATTCTCCAGGAATGCGATCAGTCCTCTGGGAGAAGCCAGTACGGTATTGTTCAGTGTGTGTACCAGGTAAGTTCCATTTTCACCCTTGGTTCGGATACCCAGTCGTCTTGCCTGCGCATCACCCAGGGTAGAACAGGAACCAACCTCGAAATACTTCTTCTGTCTGGGACTCCATGCTTCTACATCGCAGGATTTTACTTTCAGATCTGCCAGATCACCACTACAACACTCCAGGGTACGAACGGGTACATCCAGACTACGGAAGAATTCTACGGTGTAGGACCACATCTTGTTATACCAGTCCATGGAATCCTCAGGCTTACACAGAACTACCATCTCCTGCTTCTCGAACTGGTGTACACGGTATACACCTCTCTCCTCAATGCCGTGGGAACCTACTTCCTTACGGAAGCAAGGAGAATAAGAAGTCATGGTAATGGGCAGGCTCTTTTCTTCTACGATCTGACCCTTGAACTTACCGATCATAGAATGCTCGGAAGTACCGATCAGGTACAGATCCTCTCCTTCAATCTTATACATCATGGCTTCCATTTCTGCGAAACTCATAACGCCGTTTACTACGCTGCTGCGGATCATGAAAGGAGGAATGCAATAGGTGAATCCCTTATCGATCATGAAGTCTCTTGCATAGCTGATCATTGCAGAATGGATTCTTGCTGCATCACCCATCAGATAATAGAAACCATTACCGCTGGTACGTCCTGCGCTCTCCTTGTCCAGACCGTTCAGACGATCCAGGATATCTGCATGATAAGGAACCTCAAAATCAGGAACTACGGGCTCGCCGAATTTCTCGATCTCTACGTTCTGGCTGTCGTCCTTACCGATAGGCACAGATTCATCAATGATATTGGGAATGACCATCATGATCTTGGTGATCTTCTCCTGCAGTTCGGTCTCGGAAGCTTCCAGTTCAGCCAGACGCTTTGCACCGGCAGCTACTTCTGCTTTCTTGGCTTCTGCCTCTTCCTTTTTGCCCTGACCCATCAGTGCACCGATTTCTTTGGAAATACGGTTTCTGGAAGCACGCAGATCATCTGCTTCCTGCTTTGCCTTTCTGCTCTCGGCATCCAGTGCGATCACCTCATCTACCAGGGAGAGCTTTTCATCCTGGAATTTTTTGCGGATGTTCTCCTTGACCACCTCGGGATTTTCTCTTAAAAATTTAATGTCTATCATGACTTCCTCCATTCTGCCATTCTGATCTGAACGGCATTATTCTAATCCTTTTTCAATATACACATTCAGAACTTTCACAAGATCCAGTATCTTCTCTTCTTTTAATTTCTGTCCGTTTTTATCCCGGATAATCCGGATCACAGGACGATCCTGAAAATCTTTGTTCTGCGATACTACGATTGCTTCTTCTCCGTCACTGGTAAGCACATGGCTTCCGGCGGGGTAGACTGCAGTAAAACTTAAAAACGCGTCTACTATTTTACCATTATATTTCACATTTTTAAAGCTTTTTAAATATTCTACCGCTTCATATACTTTACTGCGTCTCTGAGCAATACCACAGATCATCTCATCAAAGGCATCACATACCGCTACGATCTGGCAAGAGAAAGGAATCTCCGCTTCTTTTAATTTGAGAGGAAAACCAGATCCATCCAGTCTCTCATGATGATACAGAATGATCTTCTTCACCTCATCAGAGATCCAGTCCTCATCCTTGACGGAAGTATATCCGTAGACCGGATGCTTCTTATACTCAGCCAGTGCTTCCGGCTTCATATCCTCCATGGATTTATCTTCGTAATCCAAAGTCGTATATCTGAGTCCGATATCATGTAACAGACAGCCTACACCGATATCATGAATCACACTTTTATCTAGCTTCAGCCGAAGCGCTGTCAGAATTGCCATGGAACTTAAGCTGATGGAATGTTCATAGATATCTGCACTTCTCTCCCGGATGTCAAATACTTTTTCTATGACTTCTTTTTCATCCAGTATATTCGTAATAATCTCATCTGCCGCCTGGGTCAGTCCCTGCAGTTCTTTATTATTGTGATAAGTGTGTCTCTCAAGAATACTTTTTACTTTATTTTTTATCGTTTTTTCTATATCGTTTTTAAGTATTACTATTTCATTTGCCTGGTCTTCTTTTACATAGACCTCCAGGATACCCATTTCTTCTATTTTAGAAATATACTCTTTTTTTAATACTACGCCTTCCGGAAGAATAATCTGATAATCCCAAGTCATCAATGACTGTGCAAGAATTTCGTTTCCGGTCAGCTCGCTCAGTTTCATCCTCTTCATATGCTGCTTCCTCTTTTATTCCCCCATTGCTATGGAAAGTGCTTCTGCCTCCTCAGCTCCCAGATCGATCGCACACTGTCCGAGTTTGATCTCCTTAGTGTAAGAATAACAACCCTCAGAACTATGAACGGAATTAATAATAAATCCATTATTATTTTCATCCAGCAGTGCCAGAGAAAAACTCAGCTGTCCTCCCATCTGATTAAATGCATCGTATTTTACCAGACCCATTTTCTGATAAGCGGATTCCATATTCTTATATAAAGTACGAATATCCTTTTTATTTTTCTCTGTATTTGCCTTGAGGAATTTATTGTCCTCATATAGACCTGCAATATCCTGTTCCAGACTGGTACCGTCTTTACCGGTGAGAAATTTATCCAGTCTCTTTTTTAATTTACTCGTCTTCCGGATCTGCACGATCAACAGAATCAGAAAAATGAGTAACAGCAGGATTGTCACTGTCATTCCGATCAGAAGGTATCCTAAGTCAAATCCACCCAGACCGATCTGATTTAAAAAAGTACTACCTGTCATAATACTCTCCTTTGTATCTCTTCTCTTTACTTGTCTCTCTTATTTATTCAGTACATCCAGGAGTCTGTCCAAATCTTCATGATTGTAAAATTCAATTTCGATCTTACCGGATCCCTCTCCCTTAGATGTAACGGTTACTTTTCTTCCAAGCTTTTGTTTCAGTTTTTCTTCAATATCCTGGTAGATCACCTGCATGGTTTTATCATCTACTTTTTTGGACTTTGCAGGTTTATGTAAATTTTTTACCAGTTTTTCTACATCACGTACGCTCAACTTTTCATCAAAAATACGCTGTGCCAGATTATACTGTTCTTCCGGATTCTCCACTGCCAGTAATGCTCTCGCATGTCCGGTACTGATCATCTCATCTACCACCATGCGCTGTACTTCTTCGTTCAGTTTCAGAAGTCGGATAGAGTTGGTAACCGCTGCACGGCTCTTGGATACTCTCTCTGCAACTTCATCCTGCTTCAGATGAAACTCTGTTAAGAGTCGCTTGTATGCCTGTGCTTCTTCAATCGGATTCAGATCTTCACGCTGGATATTCTCAATCAAGGAAATCTCCACAATCTCCTGTTCCGTATAATTACGGATGATAACCGGAACTTCCTTCAGACCTGCCAGCTTTGCTGCACGCCATCTTCTCTCACCGGCAATGATTTCATAATAATCTTTGCGGTCCTGTACCAAAATCGGCTGCAACAGACCGAACTGCTTAATAGAATCTGCCAGCTCCTGCAGAGCATCCTCATCAAAATTTTTACGAGGCTGTTCTCTGTTAGGCTCTACCTTTGTGATCTTCACAAGGGTCTGCGGTTCTTCTCCCTCTGTTGTCTCTGTCTTTGATTTTGCTGCTGTTTCTTTTTTTGTCTTTGTCTCCCCTAATGCATTAGGTATTAGAGAATCCAGACCTTTTCCCAATCCTCTTGCTGCCATACCGTTCTTCTCCTCTATTTTTTACTTGTTCTTAATTACTTCCTCTGCAAGCTGCATGTAAGCTTCTGCTCCGGCAGATTTTGGATCATACATATTGATAGGCATACCATAACTGGGAGCTTCTGCTAATCTGATATTTCGGGGAATTAATGTATTATACACCTTTTGATTCAGATTTTGTTTAACATTTTCTACCACCTGCATAGACAGATTGGTACGGGAATCGTACATAGTGAAAACAACACCATCAATTCTAAGATCCGGATTCAGTCTCTCTTTTACCAGATTAATAGTGTGGATCAACTGGCTCAATCCTTCCAGTGCATAATATTCACATTGAATGGGAACCAGCACACTGTCTGCTGTAGTCATGGAATTAATCGTTAACATATTCAGAGAAGGAGGACAATCAATGATAATAAAATCATAATCATCCTTAACATAATCCACTTCGTTCTTTAATATATATTCCTTCTTATCTACTCCGATCAGTTCGATCTCAGCAGCTGCCAGATTTACATTGGAAGGAACTACCGATACATTCTTGATAATATTTGAAATAATACAATCTCTGATAGAACACTCTCCCAGGATTAGTTCATAAATTGTATTTTCCAATTCATTTTTTTCGATACCAAATCCACTGGTAGTATTTCCCTGTGGATCTGTGTCGATTACTAATACCTTTTTACCTTTTGCAGCCAGAGATGCAGACAAATTAATGGACGTAGTTGTCTTACCTACGCCACCCTTCTGGTTTGCTATTGCAATAATTCTACCCATACTTTTTTCACCATGTCTTTCTTAATGATTTAGCCGTGCAAACCTCTGGACTGTCTGTCCATATCTTCTACAACAATATCATAGATTTCTCCGAGAGAAGCACAATACTCCAAAACCTTCCAGGGCTCATTGGTATGAAAATGAATCTTGATCAGCTCTTCATCTCCTACTGCCAACAAGCAATCACCTTTGAAATGTTCTGTAATGTAGTCATTAATTTCATCTTCATCCAGATTGGTACCTTCAATTAATAATTGTGTATCATATTTGAATTCTAACATTATGAATCCTCCATTCTGTATTTGTGAAACCACTCTATAATAATAGCATGAGCATTTCTATGTTACAAGGTAAAAATACTACAAAAAGTTGATACTTTATTCGCATTTATAGGAAAATACTAGATATTGTGGCTGTGTATTTATTGTTTTTTTCATAAGTATTATGTTTCACGCTTCTTTTGTAATATGTTTCACAAATTTAGCCACTATATCTTGGGTGGTAATGTTTCACGTGAAACATTATGTAGTATGATTTTCATATAGGCTCATAGAATGTTTCACGTGAAACATTCTATGTAATTAACCCCTACATCTAGTGAACAAATTAATTTAAAAGGATATCTATGTAACTTGTTTTGTTCTAACATCTATGCTAGGATAAAAATGCTAGTGGCACAAGTAAGCACAAACCGATTTGGAGTAGAAAATTGAATTTTGATTTGCGATTCCTTCGACGAAAGGAGTCGTCTGCGGAATGGAGATTAATATGGCTATTGATAAAGTAAGAGAATATTTCAAAACCTATCAGATGGATGATCATATTTTGGAATTTGATGTTTCGAGTGCAACCGTAGAATTAGCAGCGGAAGCTTTACAATGTGAAGGAAAACGTATTGCTAAGACTATGTCCTTCTTAATTGGTGATCAGCCAATATTAATAGTAACTGCTGGGGATACAAAAATCGATAATGCGAAATACAAACACTTTTTCGGAGCAAAAGCAAAAATGATTCCGGGGAATGAAGTAGAAAATATTATTGGTCATGCCATTGGCGGTGTATGTCCATTTGCAGTGAATGATAATGTGAAAGTATACTTAGACGAATCTTTGCAAAGATTTGAAACTGTATTTCCGGCTGCAGGAAGTCCTAACAGTGCAATTGAATTAACAATCCCTGAATTAGAAAAATACTCAAACTTCCTGCAGTGGATAGATGTCTGCAAAGGTTGGCAGGAATCTAATACAATTTAATCAGATTATTTTTGATAGCAAACACAGCTGCCTGTGTTCGATCGGATACATCAATTTTTTTAAAGATATTAGAAATGTGATTTTTTACTGTTCTCTCACTGATATTCAGAGATGTTGCAATTTCCTTATTGAACATTCCGTTAGCAACCTCAATAAGTACTTCCAACTCTCTCTTCGTCAAACTGTTGATTTTTTCTTTGTCAATATCTCTGGATACCAGTCGGCTGTTCAAAGCCGGTACCAGACTGGGTTGAATATAAGTTTCTCCCTGCATAATACAATTAATGGCTTTTTTCAGTTCTACAGATTCTGCATCTTTCATGATATAACCATCTACGCCAATGTCCACAGCCTTTAAAAGATATTCAACTTCATTGTGTACCGTTAATACCAATACTTTAACAGAGATGTTCTTCTTAATCTCCTGCAGAACTTCTATTCCATTCATAACAGGCATATTAATATCCAGAAGAAGTATATCAGGATGAATAGAAAGTAATTGTTCCATACATTCTACACCATTATTAGCTTCGGCAATCACAGAAATAGTACCGTCAAATTCCAGTAATTGACGAATTCCTTCTCTCATAAGAACATGATCATCTGCCAACATAACTTTTATACTCATATATATCCTCACTTACTTGTATATACTTATTCTTTGTCCTTGCTGTCCTATTTTTCAGCTAAATGTAAATCTAAAGGAATCTTAATATCTATCGTAGTTCCCTGACCAATCTCAGAACTTATATGTATTGTACCGTTCAGTAGAACGACACCCTCATGAATCAATGCTAATCCAAAATGACTGTTTGCTTTATCTTCCACTTCTTCCATGGTAAATCCCTTACCATTATCTTGGATTAAAATTTCATATTGCTGCTCTGTTTTTTTACAATGGAATAATACCCTGGTAGCCTGTGAATGCTTTTTAATATTCAACAGACATTCCTGAACCACACGGTATAAGGTAATACAAAAATAGTCATCTGTTTCACATGAAACATCATCGATTTCCACATCCATTATGTAGTCTCTGTCAGCATTCAAAAAATCCAGTAATCTTTCAAAGGAAGCCTTTAATCCCAGATCATCAAATGTCATAGGACGCAGATTGAAAATAGTACTTCTGATATCTTCAATGACATTATGCAATCCTTTACTCACAGAATTCAATTCCATCTTTGCTTTGGAAGGATCCTTATCAATATATAAGGAAGCCAGTTCAATCATATGAACAAAATGGGCAATATTCTGCAAGGAAGTATCATGAAGTTCGGAAACAATTCTTTTTCTCTCCGTCTCCAACATCTCCACAATTTTCTTACCATTTTCTGTATTACAACTACACTCATTCTTTTGTACATTTTCATTATTGTTCATATATCACCTTATAGAACATATGTTCTATTTAGAAATATTCCATTATATTTATAATATAGGAATAATATTATTGTGTAAAACTCTTTTTATTAATAAAAATAAATCTTAACACAATTTTTACATTGGATTCTCTTCGTTTTATGACAAAGGTTCCTTGGATGGCAATCCGGCTTTTCTGGGATATTTTGCAGGTGTGGACTTTTGCTTTGTAATAATAAACAGATTCCGATAAATATCCGAATCGGGAAGTGTAAATTCAACCTGTCCATCCATTTTTCCACCTAGTATCTTCACAGCATGCTGTGCGGCATTCATCTCTTCTGTTATTTTTTCAGATTTATAAGAGATAAATTTGCCGCCGACCTTTACAAAAGGAAGGCAATATTCTGACAATGTGGAAAGATTTGCCACTGCCCTGGATACACAAAGATCATATTTTTCTCTGCATTTTCCCGGCTTGGCATAATCCTCCGCACGACCATGAATTGTCTCTACACCGGTAAGCCCTAAAGCAGAGATTACCTCATTTAAGAAATTGATTCTCTTATTCAGGGAATCCAATAAGGTAACCTGGAGATTCGGAAATGCAATCTTCAGTGCAAGCCCAGGAAATCCTGCTCCGGTTCCAACATCGATCACTGTTTTATTCTGTGTCACATCGTAAGCTTTGCAGAGAGAAATACTATCCACAAAATGTTTCTTCATGACTTCATCATATTCTGTAATTGCGGTAAGGTTCATTACCTCATTCCACTCCACCAGCATCTCAAAATATTTCAGAAATTGCCGGATCTGTTCATCACTTAAGGTTACACCCAGAGCCTTACAATCTTTTTCAAATTGTTCTGTGTTATATTCTGCCATGCATTCCTCCGGAATTCATATTAACTATGATTTTTTACATTATAATGTTCCAGGTACACTAACAATACCGAAATATCTGCAGGAGATACTCCGGAGATACGGGAGGCCTGTCCTACGGAAATCGGACGAAATTCCTTCAGTTTCTGTCTGGCTTCCAGTCGAAGGGAAGGAACTTCATCGTAATTCAGATTATCCGGAATTAATTTTTTCTCCATCTTACGATACTGTTCTACCTGACGTTTCTGTCTGATAATATATCCTTCATATTTAATTTCAATTTCTACCTGTTCCACAACAGCCGAAGGAAGAGGTTTTCGTTCCTTATCAATAGGAGCCAGTGCCGCATATCCCAGCTCCGGTCTGCAGATCAGTTCTGCCAGAGTAGCTGCCGTTTTCAGAGTAGAGCTGCCACACTCTTCCAAAAAATGCTGGATCTCTTTATTGGCACCTACTGAAGTATTTTTCAGTCTCTGAATTTCCTGATCGATAAGTTCTTCTTTTTCAATCAGAGCATCATACTCCTGCTGTGAGATGAGACCGATCTCATAGCCTTTCTTACGAAGACGCAGATCTGCATTATCCTGACGAAGCAACAGACGATATTCCGCTCTGGAGGTCATCATACGATAAGGTTCTCTGTTATCTTTAGTAACCAGATCATCGATCAATACTCCGATATAGCTTTCGGAACGATCCAGGATCAGCGGATCTCTGTGCAGAATAGACATTGCCGCATTGATACCGGCGATTAGTCCCTGGGAAGCTGCCTCTTCGTATCCACTGCTTCCGTTAAACTGTCCACCACTGAACAGTCCAATGATATTTTTGAATTCCAGGGAAGGATTCAACTGTTTCGCATTAATACAGTCATATTCAATTGCGTAAGCATTTCTAACGATTTCACAGTGTTCCAGTCCCGGAACAGTACGATACATAGCTAACTGTACATCTTCCGGAAGAGATGAGGACATTCCACCAACATACATTTCATTCGTGTGCAGCCCCTCCGGCTCAATAAATACCTGATGTCTCTCTTTTTCCGCAAATTTTACAACCTTATCTTCAATCGAAGGACAATATCTGGGACCGGTTCCTTCGATAATACCCGCATAAATTGGAGAACGATCCAAGTTATTCCGGATGATTTCATGCGTATTTTCATTCGTATAAGTCAGCCAACAGGAAGCCTGTTCTTTCTGTACAGATTCAGGGTCCGTGGAAAAAGAAAAAGGAACCACTTTCTCATCTCCGAACTGCTCTTCCATTTTGGAAAAATCAAGAGAACGCTTATCCATTCTGGCAGGAGTTCCTGTCTTAAAACGGCGCATTTCTATTCCCATTGCTTTCAGAGAATCCGTAAGATGATTTGCTGCCTGCAATCCATTAGGTCCGGTATAAGTAATAGATTCACCGCACAAACATCTCGCACGAAGATATGTACCGGTGCAAAGGACCACAGCCTTACATTCATAGATGGCTCCGGTAAAGGTTTTGACACCTGTGATCTTTTTCTTATGATCTTCTGTTTCCTCCCAGAGAAGTTCACAGACTTCCGCCTGCTTGATCAACAGATTATCCTGATTTTCCAATACTTTACGCATTGCCCTGGAATATTCCGCTTTATCCGCCTGTGCACGCAATGAGTGTACTGCAGGACCTTTGGAGACATTTAACATTTTGGACTGGATAAAAGTTTTATCAATATTTTTACCCATCTCTCCACCCAAAGCATCCAATTCTCTTACCAAATGTCCCTTGGATGAACCACCGACGTTCGGATTGCAGGGCATCAAAGCAATACTATCTACACTTACCGTAAATATCACTGTCTGAAGTCCCAGCCTTGCACAGGCAAGAGCAGCTTCACATCCGGCATGACCGGCACCTACCACACATACATCCACTTGTTTTTTTAGTTCCATGTTATTTATTCCTCTTAGTTATTACTTTCCCATACAAAATTTTGAGAAAATCTCATTGACCACATCTTCATCTACTTCTTCCCCGATGATCTTACCCAGAGAAGCATATGCACTTGTCAGATCGATAGAATAAAAATCTTCGGGCATTCCATCTTCAATACTTCTCTCTACCAATTGCAGGCTATGCAAAGCATCCTGAAGAGCTTCTTTATGTCTAAGGTTGGTGACTACCAATTCATTATTATGTTTTAATTCACCCTCAAAAAACATATTCCGAATGGTCTCTTCCAGTTCTTCCATTCCGGAATTTTCCGAAGAGGGATCAATGGTAGAAGTGCGAAGGATACGAATATCCTCGCTATGTTTTAATCTTTTTGCCAGATTTTCTTTCAAACTTTCTTCTGTGATTTTATTTTCCAGATCTGATTTATTCAAAAGAATAATTGCCTTTTTGCCATCCAGTAAGGAAATAATATTCTGATCGTCCTCATCAATATTCCCGGAAGCATCTACCACATATAAAATAAGATCAGCATCCATAGCATATTTTTTGGCCCGTTCCACACCGATCTTCTCAACCACATCCTGTGTTTCATGAATTCCGGCGGTATCGATCATATTCAGACTGATTCCATGCAGATTGATTGTCTCATGCAGGGCATCTCTGGTAGTACCCGCAATCTCTGTAACAATCGCCCTATCTTCTCCCAGCAGCATATTAAGCAGAGAAGATTTTCCGGCATTAGGCTTACCTACAATCACGGTGGATATTCCTTCTTTGATAAGTCTTCCATTATCAGCTGTAGCTAAAAGCTTCGCAATCTCTTGTTGAAAATAAGTAACCTTTGCGGCCAGCTGCTCCGGATATCCATCCAGACTGATATGTTCCGGATCGTCCAATGCCGACTCAATAAATGCAATCTGATATAAAATATCTTCCCTTAATTTATGAATTTTATCAGAAAGTCTGCCTTTTAACTGGCTTACCGAGGAAGACAACGCATATTCGTTTTGGGAATGAATGACATCAATGACTGCTTCCGCCCGGGACAGGTCGATCCTTCCATTCAGAAAGGCTCTCTTAGTGAATTCTCCCGGCTCTGCTATTCTTGCACCGTTTTCAAGTACAGTCTGCAGCACTTTCTGCACTACCAGTACACCGCCATGACAGTTAATCTCCACGGTATCTTCCGTGGTATAACTTTTTGGCGCTTTCATGACAACTACCATGACTTCATCTATGACATTTTCTTCCTTGTCCACAATATAGCCATAATGCACCGTATGACTCTGTACTTTCGTCAGAATCCTTTTGCCGGATGGTGAACGAAAAATACTATCTACTATATATATGGCATCATCACCACTGATTCTAATAATTCCGATTCCGGAATCTGATAACGCTGTCGCAATAGCAGCGATCGTATCATTTTTGTAATTTTCCATAAGATTACCTGTTTCATATTTCAAACAAATTTATAAATGAAAATAACTATTCAGAATAGTTACAATTATACTCCATATAAAGGTCTGTTGTAAATAAAGCCGGTAAATAGAATAAAATTCTAATACCGGCTTTTTGAATACTTTCTGTAACTATTCTCTCACTATCTCTTCAGAGTAACTACAACTCTTCGGAAAGGTTCCTCACCTTCGCTGTGTGTGGTAACATATTTATCATTCTGCAATGCGGAATGAATAATTCTTCTCTCATAAGGATTCATGGGCTCCAGAGATACGCTTCTCTTGGTTCTCTTAACCTTATAAGCAATGTTTTTGGCAAGATTCTCAAGAGTTTCTTTTCTGCGCTGACGATAATTCTCGGTGTCAACCTTTACATGAATATACTCTTCAGATTCTTTGTTCACCACCAGAGATACCAGGTACTGAAGGGAATCCAGTGTCTGTCCTCTCTTACCAATCAGAACACCCATCTCATTACCGCTTAATTCGATATCCATGTTCTTCTCTTCTTCGTTGTACTTAATGGCAATTACTACTTCCATATTCATTGCCTGGAATACATCGTTTAAGAATACTCTGGCAACTTCTTCTACAGAACTTTTTTTAACAGATGCTTTGATCACAGCAGACTTTGCTCCGATTCCTAAGAATCCGGAAGAACCTTCTTCTACTACTTCATAATCCAGCTTATCACTGGTAACACCCAGCTTCTGGCAAGCTTCTGTAATAGCATCACTGACTGTCTTTGCAGATACTTCGATCATGTCCATATTATTTACCTCCTCAATTATTAAGGAAACTTTTTATTTACGGCTGTTTTTCTCGTTATAGTCTCTGACCATATTAGCCTTAGACATCATACTTCCGGGTTTTGCTTCTTTTACTTCGGAATAGCTGTCAGCAGATACTTCACTATTATCTGTTTTAGAAGAAATATTAGCCTTCTTCTGAAGATTTTTAGTATTCATGCTTGCATAAGCATTCAGTTTTTCCTGCTGTTCCTTCATTTTTTCAAGCTTTTTCGCACTCTTCTCAGAATTTTTCTTGATAATATCATCAAAATTCATCTTATCAATATGCTTATTGATCACTATCTGCTGGATACTTCTGACAACGCTACCTGCAACCCAGTACAGACCCAGACCGGAAGGTAATGTAAAACAGAACCATGCAGACATCAGAGGCATGATCATATTCATAGTCTTCATGGAAGAAGCCATTGCTGCCGCCTGATCATTGCCATTGTTAGAAGAAGTATCCTGCTGAGGCATCAGCTTTACGTTGATCCATTGTGTCAAAGCAGACAGAACCGGAATAGCAATTGCTCCGATTACTAAAAGCCATGCTCCGTTAGCCCATGCTTCCTTCAACACATAAGAAGGAGAGTTGCCGATATTCAGTCCTAAAAAATTATTATACTCTTCCAGCTTGCTTACCGTATTGGTCACATCTGCTGCAAGAGAAGGAAACTTCTCACTGATACTTGCAAAATCAGCGGTAGATGCCTTGTTCAGACAGTCAATGATCGTATTCTGTACATATTCACTGTGAGTACCGGCTACAAAGCCTGCATTCGTGAACTGCTTACTGTACATAGCGGAATTGCTCAGATTCTGAACCAGCTCCGTTGCACCGGCTGTATCAATAATATTATCTACCAGAGGGAAGAAGGCTTCCTTAACTCTACCGACATAAGCAGGAATTGCATAAATTACACGATACAGAGCAAACAGAATAGGCATCTGGATCAACATATACAGACAGCTACCGGTAGGAGATACACCATACTTTGCATATACTGCTTGGATTTCCTGATTCTGTGCCAACTGAGCATCCTGATCCTTACGATTCTTGTATTTTGCCTGAATCGCCTGAATCTCAGGATTCATTTTAGCAGACAGCTTAGAGAATTTCTGCTGCTTGATGGTAAGAGGCATCATCAACAGGTTAACAACAATTGTAAAAAGGATGATTGCGAGACCGATATTGGGAATACCGATCATATTCAGAACTTCGAAGATTCCTTCCATTATCTTACCAAGAAGCCAGGCTACCTGTCCGATAATGAATGTGGAATTCTGTGTCAAAAGAATACCGTTCATTTATCCTCCTAATAAGTGCCATTATTTAAAATTTTACGGTACCGGATCATATCCACCCTTGGAAAAAGGATTACACCTCAAAATTCTCCAGGCTGCCAAAAGTCCTCCCTTGATCACACCATATTTTTCAATGGCTTCCAGACCATATTGAGAACAACTGGGAACATAAGGACATTTGGTTCCCTTATAAGGCGAAATATATTTCTGATAAAATCTTATCATGGCTATCAATATTTTTTTCATATACGATTCTAATTTAGTCATTATAAAAATAAATTTTTATAATATGATGAAGTTTTGCAAGATGTAACAATGCGCTCTCCGCTTCTTCATATCCTATGAAAGCTGCACCGGGTCTTGCAATGATTACCATATCCAAACCACTATTGAATACACTTTCATGTAATCTGTAACTTTCTCTGACCAGTCGTGTAATCCTGTGTCTTACCACACTATTACCGACTTTTTTACTTACACTGATTCCGATTCTGTTCTTATCAAGGCCATTTTCCTTAACATACATGATAAAGTACTTATTAGCATAAGATCTGCCATTCTTGTACACAAAACGGAACTGTTCATTTTTCTTTAATGATTCCGAAAACTGCATGCAATCCTCCAACCGTGAAAGTTAAGAGAAAAAAAGGTCACATTGCTGTGACCTATGCGGATAATTTCTTTCTTCCTTTTGCACGTCTTGCTGCTAAAACTTTTCTTCCACCGGGAGTACTCATTCTGGCTCTGAAACCGTGAACCTTGGAATGGGAACGCTTTTTAGGCTGAAATGTCATCTTCATGGAAAGGCACCTCCTTCTCTAAACCTTCTTATATAAAAAGGTAAACATATTTTTCAACAATTGGGCGCATAAAAATACGCCTTCCTTTCGGAAAATAGCATATTGATTGTAATGTAAAAGCCCATCAATGTCAAGTAAAAATCAATAAAAATGCTGAAAAATCAAGAGGAAACGAGCTTTTTAAAATTCTAAAATTTTTTAAAATTAAATTATCCACATAGATATACACCATTTTTACCCACAAACGAGTTATCCACACCTTGTTGATTATTTGTGGATATTTTTATTTTTCATAGGGATATTATGTGTAAATCACGTGTAAAAGTGGACAAGTATCCAGTAAATGTGGATATCTTGAAATTTTACTATTTTATCCACATTTACACATCGCTATCCACAATCCCTGTTTATATTACAAGTTATAAACAACTTTATCAACAGATTGTGGATAACTTTATACATGACCTGTTCATAACTTGCATTTGAATTATTTGTAATTCTATTATACAATGAAATGGAGTTTCGCATGCGTCAGCTTGCACGGGAGGAAATCAATGGAAGCAATCAAAGAAAATTGGACAACTATCAAAGAAGCTGTCAGAAGAGAATACAGTCTTTCTGACATTTCTTATCATACATGGGTAGAACCTTTAGAATTTCACAATGTGGTAAATGATGTAGTAAGTATCATCATTCCCTCGGATCAGGCACATGCCCTGAATTATATTTCTTCCAAATATAAGAGTTTTTTTCAGGTAACCATCACCGAGATGTTTGATCATCCTTATGATATCAGCTTTATTTTGGAAAAGGATGTAAAAGGGAAAGAGCCTGCAGAGAATGAAATGGCTGCTCCAAACCAGATCTACGGTGTGAATTATGAAGATGCCCATCTGAATCCTAAGTACAAATTTGACACTTTTGTCGTAGGAAGCAACAATAAATTCGCTCATTCCGCATCTCTCGCTGTAGCAGAGTCTCCGGGAGAGGTCTATAATCCTCTCTATTTATATGGAGGTCCCGGTCTGGGCAAGACCCATCTGATGCATTCTATCGGACACTTTATATTAGAACAGGATCCTGACAAAAAGGTACTCTACGTCACCAGTGAGGAATTTACGAATGAAGTAATCGAATCTATTCGTAGTGGTAATGCAGCTTCCATGACCAAGCTGCGTGAGAAGTATCGCAATGTTGATGTACTCATGGTTGATGATGTACAGTTTATTATAGGTAAGGAAAGTACCCAGGAGGAATTCTTCCATACTTTCAATGCCCTGCACGCTGCCCACAAACAGATCATTCTGTCTTCCGATAAGCCTCCTAAGGAAATGGAGACTTTGGATGAAAGATTCCGTTCCCGTTTCGAATGGGGTCTGATCGCAGATATTCAGCCACCCGATTATGAGACCAGAATGGCTATTTTACGGAAAAATGCTGAGACCTATGACCGTCAGATTGATGAAGAGATCATCAAATATATTGCTACGAATATCAAATCCAACATTCGTGAGCTGGAAGGTGCTTTTAATAAGATCATTGCTTTTGCCAAATTAAATAAGGTAGATCTGACTCTCTCCCTGGCGGAAGAAGCACTGAAGGATGTTATCTATCCCAACAAGCCTAAGGAGATCACTCCTACTCTCATTATTAATGTAGTAGCGGAGCATTTTGGTGTGAAAGCGGAAGATATTACTTCCAAGAAAAGAAATTCCGAGTTTGTACAACCACGTCAGGTCGTTATGTATCTGTGCAGAGAATTAACGGATACTTCCTTCACTAATATAGGTAAGCTTTTGGGCAAAAAGGACCACACAACCATCATCCACGGTGTGAATAAAGTGGCAGCGGAGATTCAGACCAACGAGGAACTTCGTAATAAAATAGATATTATCACTAAAAAGATAAATCCCTCCTGATGTGTATATCTCGGGAACAAAATGTGTATTGTTGTTGATAACTGATTTCAAGGCTTCAAGAAGGATAGGATGTAGTGTGAATAAGCTAAGAGTTATTCTTAGGTTATTCTGCCAAATCCACAAGATTTCCATTCCATTTTTCCTTGAAAAATAGTATAATAAGACTGGTTATGCACATATCAACATCCCTTATTAAGTATACTACGAAATTCTTTTATTATTTTTATATAACGCGTATCCACGCGTACACAAATCAACCAGAAAGGAAGTTATGCACACATGAAATTAGTCTGTTCAAAAGCAAATCTTTTAAACGGCGTACAGATCGTATCCAAAGCTGTTCCAAGTAAGACTACAATGTCTATTCTGGAATGTATTTTAGTAGATACTACTAACGGAGAAATTAAACTTACTGCCAACGATATGGAACTCGGCATTGAGACGACCATCGAGGGACAGATCATAGAAAAAGGTATCATTGCCCTGGATGCCAAGATATTCCTTGAAATTGTGCGTAAACTTCCCGACAGCGATATTACCATTGAAACAGATGCTTCTTTTAAGACCGTCATTACCTGCGAAAAGGCAAAATTCACTATTATTGGTAAATCCGGCGAAGATTTCTCCTATCTTCCCACAGTGGAGAGAGATGACAGCATTGTGATCAGTCAGTTTACTTTAAAAGAACTGGTAAGACAGACAATTTTCTCTATCTCTGACAATGATAATAATAAATTAATGACCGGTGAACTGTTTGATATTAATGGAGATGAATTCAAGATCGTGTCTCTGGATGGACACCGTATCTCTATTCGTAAGATTCAGATGAAGAATAGTTATGCTCCAAAAAAGGTAGTGGTACCTGGTAAGACCCTGAATGAAGTAAGTAAGATTTTACCCGGAGATGCAGACAGTGATGTTACAATCTCTTTCACTGAAAAGCACATTGTATTTGAATTCGATAAGACCGTTGTGGTATCCCGTCTGATCGAAGGAGAATATTTCAAAATCGACCAGATGCTTTCCAGTGATTATGAGACGAAAGTAAAGGTCAATAAAAAGGAGTTCTTAAGCTGTATTGATCGTGCTACTCTTCTGGTAAAAGAAGGCGACAAGAAGCCTATTATTGTAAATATCACAGACAACGGAATGGAACTTAAGATCAATTCCGCTCTGGGAAGCATGAATGAAGAAATTGATATTCAGAAACAGGGTAAGGATCTTATGATCGGATTCAATCCCAAGTTTTTGATCGATGCTCTTCGTGTTATAGATGATGAGGAAGTAGATTTGTACATGGTAAATCCCAAGGCTCCCTGTTTCATCAAAAATGTGGAGGAAAGCTATATTTACCTGATCCTTCCCGTGAACTTTACGACAGTAGCTTAGAAATGAGGTTATAGATATGCATACGATCCGTTTGAAGGATGATTATATAAAGCTTGGTCAGGCATTAAAGGCAGCCGGTGTAGTAGAATCCGGCGTAGATGCAAAATTTGCCGTACAGGACGGTCTGGTAAAAGTAAACGGACAGACTGAGACCCAGAGAGGCAAAAAGCTGGTATCCGGAGATAAAGTGGAATATGATGGCGAGACCATCGTAATAGAGTAAGCAGGTTACTATGATCATCAAATCAATAGAATTGGCAGATTACAGGAATTATGATTCGCTCGTCCTGCAGTTCGACCGTGGAACCAATATTCTGTACGGAGACAATGCGCAGGGCAAGACGAATATCCTGGAAGCAATCTATGTTGCTGCCACCACAAAATCGCATAAAGGAAGCAAGGACAGAGAAATTGTTAATTTTGACAAGGAAGAGGCACATATTAGAACGTATTTCGAAAAAGATGGAAAAGAGATCCGCGTGGACATGCATCTGAGAAAGTCAAAGTCCAAAGGAATTGCTATTGATGGTCAGAAGATCAAGAAGGCTGCAGATCTCCTGGGGCTTTGTAATGTCGTATTTTTCTCACCGGAAGACCTTGGAATTATTAAAAACGGTCCTGCAGAACGAAGAAGATTTGTAGATATGGAATTATGTCAGCTGGACAATTTCTATCTCTATAATCTCAATCATTACAACAAAATCGTCAATCAGCGCAATAAGCTTCTGAAGGATATGTATATGAATCCGGATTTGAAGGAAACTCTGACTATCTGGGATATGCAGCTGGTATCCTACGGAAGTAAGATCATAGAGCGCAGAAAGCTGTTCGTAGAACAGCTCAATGAGATCATTTATGAGATTCATAAAAAGCTGTCCGGTGGCAGGGAAGAGATCCGTATCCAGTATGAGCCGGATGTGGAGCTGGATGAATTTGAAAGAAAATTAAAAAACAGCCAGGATCGTGATATGCGGGCCAAAATGACATCCGTGGGACCCCACAGAGATGACTTTTCCTTCCTGGTAGGTGATGTGGATATACGAAAGTTCGGATCCCAGGGTCAGCAGCGTACTGCTGCTCTCTCTTTAAAATTATCCGAGATCGAATTAGTAAAAAGGATCACGAAAGATACACCGGTCCTGTTACTTGACGATGTATTGTCTGAACTGGACAGTAACCGGCAAAACTATCTGTTGAACAGTATCGGAGATATTCAGACGATCATTACCTGTACCGGTCTGGAAGAATTTGTAAATAACCGGTTTGAAATTAACAGAGTATTCAAGGTATCCGCCGGAACAGTTACCTGTGTAAATGAAAATATGGGTCTGAAATCGGATATAGAAGAAGCTCCGTCAGATGAATATAATTTTGGCAGCCTGTAGGGCAGAATGTGAGGAATCATGAGCGAAGAAAATAGGAATAATACCGCGGTAGAACATGAATACGGCGCGGATCAGATTCAGATATTGGAAGGTCTGGAAGCTGTAAGAAAGCGTCCGGGAATGTATATTGGTACCACATCCAGCAGAGGACTGCATCACCTGGTGTATGAGATCGTTGATAATGCGGTAGATGAAGCACTGGCAGGATTCTGCGATACCATTGATGTAACGATCAACGAAGATAATTCTATCACTGTTATCGATAACGGAAGAGGAATTCCTGTAGGTATCAATCACAAGGCAGGTATTCCCGCAGTAGAAGTCGTATTTACGATTCTGCATGCCGGCGGTAAATTCGGCGGTGGGGGATACAAGGTATCCGGTGGTCTGCACGGTGTAGGTGCGTCTGTTGTAAATGCGCTCTCCAACTGGCTGGAAGTAGAAATCTGCCAGGGCGGCAAGGTATATAAGCAGCGTTACGAGAGAGGACATGTGTGTTATGCACTGAAAGAAATCGGCACCTGCCCTATGGAAAAGACAGGTACCAAGGTTACTTTCCTGCCGGATGATACGATTTTTACCGAAACAACGGTCTATGATTTTGATGTACTGAAGAGAAGACTCAGAGAGATGGCATTCCTGACCAAGGGACTGCGCATCATCTTAAGAGATAACCGTACGGAAGAGGAAGCTTCTCTGGAGGCAATGTCTGCGGAACATGAAAATGAGCAGATCAGCGAACTGTTACAGAGAGCACAGGAAGATGCCAAAGATACCTCTGCATCTTCAGATGATTCTGTTTCCGATGCTGCGGCAAAAGAATCCGTTAAGGATGACTCTGAGGCGTTTGCAGATGCTTTTGCTACTTCCGAAGAATCCACCAAAGCCCGCACCGGTGGCAAAATCGGTAAGATACATACCATTACTCTGGAAAATGGTAAGAAACAGAAAGTCGTTGAGTTCTACTACGAAGGTGGTATCAAGGAATTTGTTGCTTACCTGAATAAGAGTAAGGAGCCTTTATACGAAAATATTCTTTATTTTGAAGGTGAGAAGAACAATGTGTACGTGGAAGTATCCTTCCAGCACAATGATTCTTATAACGAGAGCGTATTCAGCTTTGTAAATAATATTAATACTCCTGAAGGAGGTACTCATTTACAGGGCTTTAGAAATGCTATTACGAAGACTTTTAATGATTATGCCAGAAGCGCAAAGCTGTTAAAAGACAGTGAACCAAATCTGTCCGGTGAAGATATTCGTGAAGGTCTGACTGCTATTGTCAGTGTTAAGATTGAGGATCCCCAGTTCGAAGGACAGACCAAGCAAAAACTTGGTAACAGTGAGGCAAGAGGTGCAGTTGACAATATTGTAAGTGAGCAACTGACTTATTTCTTAGAGCAGAATCCTCAGATTGCAAAAACAATCTGTGAAAAATCTATTTTGGCACAGCGTGCCAGAGAGGCTGCCAGAAAGGCAAGAGATCTTACCAGAAGAAAGACCGCATTGGATACTATGGCTCTGCCCGGTAAGCTGGCAGACTGTTCTGACAAGGATCCGAAGAACTGTGAAATCTACATCGTAGAGGGAGACTCTGCAGGAGGAAGTGCGAAGACAGCACGTTCACGTGCAACCCAGGCTATTCTTCCCTTACGTGGTAAGATCCTGAATGTAGAAAAGGCAAGACTGGATAAAATCTATGCCAACGCCGAGATCAAAGCAATGATCACAGCGTTCGGTACCGGTATTCATGAAGATTTCGATATTACGAAACTTCGTTATAACAAAATCATTCTGATGACCGATGCCGATGTAGACGGTGCACATATCAGTACTCTTCTGCTGACTTTCATCTATCGGTTTATGCCGGAGCTGATCAAGCAGGGACATGTGTTTCTGGCGAAACCGCCTCTGTATAAGCTGGAGAAGAACAAAAAGGTATGGTATGCCTATAGTGACGAAGAACTTGACAGTATCCTGACGGAAGTAGGACGTGATCAAAATAACAAGATCCAGCGTTATAAAGGATTGGGTGAGATGGATGCGGAGCAGCTTTGGGAGACCACCATGGATCCCGAGAGACGTATTCTGCTCAGAGTGAATTACGATGAAGAGACGGAATCCGAACTGGATCTGACCTTTACTACTCTGATGGGTGATAAGGTAGAGCCCAGAAGAGAATTCATCGAAGAAAATGCCCAGTTTGTTAAGAATCTGGACATCTAGTAACTATTTTGCAAATCAGGATCTGAATAGTTACGGTATTTAATAATAGAGAGTCGTATTTTACGACAGATTGTGAGGAAACATGAACGACGATATTTTTGATAAGCCTTCGGAGGCTGAGATTGATAAAATCCATGAAGTCGATCTGAAAGAGAAAATGGAAACTTTCTATATCGACTATGCCATGAGTGTTATCGCATCCCGTGCGCTTCCGGATGTGAGGGATGGTCTGAAGCCGGTACAGAGACGTGTACTCTATTCTATGATCGAACTGAACAATGGTCCCGACAAACCGCATCGTAAGAGTGCCCGTATTGTCGGCGATACCATGGGTAAATATCATCCTCATGGTGACAGCTCCATTTATGGCGCATTAGTTAATATGGCACAGGACTGGTCTACCCGTTATCCTCTCGTAGACGGTCATGGTAACTTCGGTTCCATGGATGGTGACGGTGCCGCAGCAATGCGTTATACCGAGGCAAGACTTTCCAAGATTTCCATGGAATTATTGGCAGATATCGGTAAAAATACCGTAGATTTCGTACCGAACTTTGATGATACCGAAAAAGAGCCTGTAGTATTGCCCAGTCGTTATCCGAATCTGCTGGTCAACGGTACTACCGGTATTGCCGTAGGTATGGCTACTAATATTCCGCCTCACAATCTCCGTGAAGTGGTGCAGGCTGTCGTAAAAATTATTGATAATCGTGTGGAAGAAGACAGAGATACAACGATCGATGAGATTCTTCCCATTGTAAAAGCTCCCGATTTTCCTACCGGAGGACTTATCCTGGGTACCAGAGGCTGTGAAGAAGCCTATCGTACCGGTCGTGGTAAGATCAGAGTCCGTGCAGTGACCAATATTGAGACACTTCCAAACGGCAAGAGTCAGATCATTGCTACTGAGCTGCCTTACATGGTCAACAAGGCCAATCTGATCATCAAGATTGCCGAGCTGGTAAAATTAAAGAAAATCGATGGTATCACAGATATCCGTGATGAATCCAACCGTGAAGGTGTCCGCGTGGTCATTGAGCTTCGTAAGGATGCCAATGCCAATGTTATTCTGAATCAGCTGTACAAGCATACACAGCTGCAGGATACTTTTGGTGTGATCATGCTGGCGCTGATCAACAATCAGCCTAAAGTTATGAATCTGCTGGATATGCTGACTTATTACCTGAAGCATCAGGAAGATGTCGTTACCAGAAGAACCAAATATGATCTGAACAAAGCAGAGGAAAGAGATCATATTTTACAGGGATTGTTAAAAGCTTTGGATTTCATTGATGAAGTCATTACTATCATCCGTGGCAGTCAGAATGCACAGATTGCAAAAGAAAGGCTGATGGAAAGATTTGAACTGTCCGATGTCCAGGCACAGGCAATCGTAGAAATGCGTCTGCGTGCTCTGACAGGTCTGGAAAGAGAGAAGCTGGAGAACGAGCATAAGGATCTGGTAGTAAAAATTGCGGAGTTGAAGGCTATTTTGGCGGATGAAAAACTGTTATTGGGTGTCATCAAGACAGAGATGACTGCGATTGCTGAAAAATATGGTGATGACAGACGCAGTAAGATCGGCTATGATGAACTGGATATCTCTATGGAGGATCTGATTCCGAAGGAGAATACTATCATTGCCATGACCAGTCTTGGTTATATCAAGCGTATGACCGTAGATAATTTTAAAGCACAGAACCGCGGTGGTCGTGGAATCAAAGGAATGCAGACGATTGATGAGGATTATATAGAAGATCTTCTGATGACGACTACACATCATTATCTGAATTTCTTCACCAATATGGGAAGAGTTTACAGGTTGAAGGCATATGAAATCCCAGAAGCCGGTCGTACAGCAAGAGGTACTGCTATTGTGAATCTTCTGCAGCTGGCACCCGGTGAGAAGATCACTGCTATGATTCCGATTCATGAATACAGTGATGATAAGAATCTGTTCATGGTAACTAAGACCGGTATTGTGAAGAAGACCCCTCTGATGGAGTTCTCCAATGTCAGAAAGAATGGACTGACTGCGATTAACTTACGAGAAGAGGATGAGCTGATCGAGGTGAAAATCACTGACAGCAGCAGTGAAATCTTCCTGGTAACCAAACAGGGTATGTGCATCCGCTTCCAGGAAACGGATGTCCGGGCTACAGGCAGAGCTTCCATGGGTGTTATTGGTATGAACTTATCTCCCGGGGATGAGATCATCGGTATGCAGTTACAGACTCAGGGCAGTGACCTGTTGATCGTATCTGAAAATGGAATGGGTAAGCGTACCAATATGGATGAATTTACCGTACAGAAACGTGGCGGTAAAGGCGTAAAGTGCTACAAGATCGTTGAAAAAACCGGTGATGTGGTAGGTGCCAAGGCTGTAAATGACGATAACGAAATTATGATGATAACCACAGAAGGAATTATCATACAGCTTCGTGTTCAGGATATCTCCACTTTGAGCAGAATCACATCAGGTGTAAAACTGATCAATCTGGATGAGGGTGTTAAGGTTGCGCAGATTGCCAAGGTACGTGAGAAGCTTTCCAACGGAGACCATGAATTCGACAATCTTGAGGAAGCCATGGAAGAAGTAGCACAGGAATCCGTTTCTGAGGATGAGGAGGAAACAGAAGAAAATCTGATTTTCCCCACTGAGGAAAATGAGGATGATGAGTAAATTATTTTTAAAATAAAAGAGGCGTGAAAAATGGAATCTTATAGTATTTTCAGAGATCTGGCAATTATTATTATATTTGCCAAAGTATTTGGTATTATTGCAAGAAAATGTAAAGCACCACAGGTGGTAGGTGAGATCATTGCCGGTCTGTTGATCGGACCCAGTGTACTTGGACTGGTGCAGCAATCGGATTTTCTGATCCAGATGGCAGAAATCGGTGTTATCCTGCTGATGTTCTCCGCCGGTCTGGAGACGAATCTGAAGGATCTGATGAAGACGGGATTTGTGGCATTTCTGATCGCATGTATGGGTGTATTTGTTCCTTTGGTAGGCGGAACATTATTATACATGGGATTTTACGGAGTGGCACCCTGGGGCTCTGAGAAATTCTATGAAGCCGTATTTATCGGTGTCATTATGACGGCTACCAGTGTAAGTATTACCGTGCAGTCTCTGAAAGAACTGGGAAAACTGAAAGGTAAAGTCGGCACAACAATCATGAGTGCCGCTATTATCGATGATGTCATTGGTATTATCGTACTTACTTTTGTCATCGGATTTAAAAATCCGGATTCCAATCCCGGAAGTGTAGTAATTTCTACTCTTCTGTTCTTCCTGTTTGCAATTGGTGTCGGATTTGTATTGTTCAAGGTATTCCAGTATCTGGATAACAAATATCCGCATACAAGACGTATTCCTATTTTAGGTCTGGCGCTCTGTTTTATTTTCGCTTATGTAGCGGAGGTATTCTTCGGTATTGCGGATATTACAGGTGCTTACGTGGCAGGTATTATCCTGTGTTCTATTCGGGATTCGGAATACATAGCCGAGAAGATGGATATCAATTCTTATATGATCTTCGGGCCGATTTTCTTCGCAAGTATTGGACTTAAGACCAGCTTTGATCATCTGAACGGGGAATTTGTGTTATTTTCTATCGGATTCGTCGTTGTAGCATTACTGTGTAAGATCATCGGCTGTGGTCTGATGGCAAGAATCTGCAAATTCAAGGGACCGGATGCTCTGAAGATCGGTGTCGGTATGATGACCAGAGGTGAGGTTGCCCTGATCGTGGCACAGAAGGGATTGTCTGTTGGAATGATCGGATCCGAGTATTTTACCGCAGTCATTCTGCTGATTATCGTATCCAGTATTTCCACTCCTATCATGCTTAAGATTCTGTATACGAAGCATGCCGAGATTGATTAAAAATGGATCACATGGATCAGAAGCGTTTTGAAGAAGCTAAGAGAAAAATAATAGGCGTGGACCGTCAGAGACTGGGAATCGGAACTCTCTCAGAGAAGACGGTTCATGCTATTTTTAAGGATTATTATGAGCCGGATGAGGACCATCAGGAGATTCCCATAGAGAATTATGTGGCGGATATTTACAAGGATGGGGAGATCATCGAGATCCAGACGAGACAGTTCAACCGTATGCGGGGAAAGTTACAGGCGTTTTTACCTATGTATCCGGTGACAATTGTCTATCCCATTCCTTATGAAAAATGGCTGATCTGGATCGATGAAGACAGCGGTGAACTAAGTAAAAAGCGAAAATCCCCAAAAAAGGGATCCACTTATCAGGCATTTAAGGAACTATATAAGATCAAAATGTTCCTGAAGGATCCGAATATCCGGTTTAAATTTGTATTGGTGAATATGGAAGAATACCGGCTGTTAAACGGTTGGAGTCGTGACAAGAAAAAAGGATCCACGAGATATGACAGGATTCCTACGAATCTGATCGAAGAGGTGGAAATCAGACAGCCGGAGGATTATCTGCAATTTGTACCTTATGAACTGGAAGAACCATTTCACAGTAAGGATTTTGCGAAAGCAGCCCATATTCCTCTCTCACTGGCACAGACGGTATTGAATATATTATTTGAAATGGGGACAATAGAAAGGGTAGGAAAACAGGGAAACAGTTATTTATATCGTGTCATGGATATATAGATTATATAGATGAAAAAAAGAGGATTAGGCCATATGGCTTAATCCTCTTCGTCTTCCTGATGGGATTTCGGCAGGGAGAAGATAAATTCACTTCCAACGCCGGGAGTACTGATCACATTGATATGCTCATCGTGAGCATTGATAATCTCTTTTACAATGGAAAGACCCAGCCCGGTTCCCTTTTTATCTTTGCCTCGGGATAGGTCGGATTTGTAAAATCTGTCCCAGATCAGCTTCAGATCTTCTTTCGGAATACCGATTCCTGTGTCTTTTACGGAGACAAACAATTTATTTTTCTTCTCCGAGGTCTCAATGTGGATCACAGAATCATGGTGACTGAACTTAATGGCGTTGTCCATGAGATTATAGAGTACCTGCTGGATCTTACCCATATCTGCATGGACATACATTTCATTGCCGGTCAGGATCATCTCGATAGCAATGGATTTGTTATGACAGGTACCCTCAAAGGTACTTGCAGTATTACGGATCACTTGATTGATATCAAAATCTGTTTTATCTAAGAGCATTCCTTTGGTGTTAAGATTATTCAAGGTTAAAAGGCTGTTGGTCAGCTTCGTCAGTCGTTCTGTTTCATTCAATACGATGGTAATGTATTTTTCGTGCATTTCCGGTGGAATCGTGCCATCCAGCATGGCCTCCAGATATCCCCTTATAGAGGTCAGAGGGGAACGGAAATCGTGGGATACATTGGCTACAAACTTTTTCTGATCATCCTCGGAACGGGCAATTTCGCTTGCCATATAGTTCAGACAGGAAGCGAGATAGCCGATTTCATCCTCACTTTCCACCTGAAATTCATAATGCATATTACCGGCGGCATACTGCTCTGTGGCATGGGTGATCTTCCGCAGAGGAATATATACGATCTCGGTGAAAAAGATCAGAATGATCAGGGATAACAGGAACAGGATTGCCAGGGTGATATAGGAAATATTCAGCAGGCTGTTACAGGATTTCTGAATATCATTCATATCAGTATGGATGACTACATAACCTTTTACCTTGTAGTTGGAGGTAATGGGAGCAAATACAGTAAGTACATCCGAATCAAAATTACCGAAGAAATCACCAACAGTGTAGTAGGAGCCGCTGGTTACGGTCGAATCAAAATTCTCGATGACTACCACATTCTCCACATCTAAGGGACTATTGGTATCCAGTACCAGCCGTCCGGAGGGATTGATGATGCGGATCTCGGAATTCAGGTAGACCGCCAGGGAGTCCAGCTGCATTTTAACGGTTTCCAAAGTTGTTTCACTGGTATATAATCCGCCGGCATAGGTTCCGGCGATCAGGGTTGCTTCGGAATAAAGACTTTCAGCTTTTTCCCGGATCAGGTGTTCTTTGGTCATATTGGGAACAAAAGTTGTAACTATGATGAAACCAAATACACCAAAAATAAAATATGCGAGTATAAATTTTAGATAAAGTGTTTTTTTCATAACAAATCCTGCTTTTGGTATGACTTAATTACGTACTTCGAATTTATAGCCAATGCCCCAGATGGTGCTGATCTTCCAGTTGGCATGATCCTTGATCTTCTCGCGGAGACGCTTGATATGCACATCCACGGTACGGGTATCACCGATATATTCATAGCCCCAGATCTGATCCAGGAGCTGTTCTCTGGTGAATACATGATTCGGTGAGGATGCTAAAAAGTAGAGAAGCTCCAGTTCTTTCGGCGGCATTTCCACGGTGTGTCCCATATAGATGACGGAATAATTGGTCAGATTAATGGTCAGATCCGCATATTCCACACACTTGTCGTTAGGATTCTCTGTGGGGGCATTGGAGGGCTTATAACGTCTGAGGACTGCTTTGGCGCGGGCCACCAGTTCCTTTGAATCAAAAGGTTTTTCCATATAATCATCCGCACCCAGCTCCAGTCCCAATACCTTGTCGAAGACTTCACCTTTTGCGGAAAGCATGATGATGGGAACGGAGTATTGTGCCCGGACTTCTCTGCACACCTGATAACCGTCAATGCCGGGAAGCATCAGATCCAACAGAATCAGATTCGGAGCAAAGGTCTCCATAGCCGGCATCACGGATTCTCCGTCATTGACGATCATGGTATCAAAACATTCCTTCGTCAGATATAGGGAGATCAGTTCCGCAATATTATTATCATCATCTACAATGAGAATTTTCTGTTTACTTACCATGTAGTATAGGCCTCCTGTCAGTTATTATTTAAAAGTAACAATGGTTACGCCGGCATCACCTTCACCGTATTCACCCAACCGGTATTCTTTGACGTATTTCAGACGTTTTAAGTGAGACTGTACGGCATTGCGCAGAGCACCGGTGCCTTTTCCGTGCACGACTCTCACACTGGGGAGATGAGCCAGATAAGCGTCATCCAGGTATTTATCCAGTTTTGCAATGGCTTCATCTACCGTACATCCCAGAAGGTTGATCTCGGAGGACACGGAGAAGGACTTGGACATTTTCAACTTGCCGGTATTGGTACGCTGCAGGGCAGGTGCTGTAATAGTCTCTTCTTTTACCGGTACGAGATCATTAACATTCGTCTGCATTCTCATAATTCCGCATTGTACGAAGAGGTTGCCCCTGGCATCCGGCAGAGTGTTTACGATTCCCTTGAGATTCATAGAAATGATCTTCACGGAATCTCCTTTTTTCAGTTTCTTCGGATCCACGGTCTTCTGATCAGCAGGTTTCTTTTGTGTATTACCAAGAGCCAGCTTTCCGTTCTTCTCATTGATCTTGTCACGGACCTTCTGTCTCTTTTTCTCCAGTTCCTTGATGTCGGCGGAAGCGCCTGCTTTATTGAAATCACGGATGGTTTCGTCGGCTACATCCTTTGCTTCCTGGAGAATGGCTCTTGCCTTCTCATTAGCATCGCGGAGAATTTTGTCTTTAGCCTGGTCGATTTTTTCGTTTTTCTTCTGTAACTGTTCCTGTAAGGTACGGATCCGTTCTTTGTACTCCGCAATCTCCTGCTGTTCTTTTTCAATGGTCACACGGCTCTGTTCCAGATCGGCGATGACATCTTCAAAGCTTTCGTCCTCTTTGCTGATCTGCTCTTTTGCAGCATGGATGATCTCGTCGGACAGTCCGAGTTTGGAAGAAATGGCGAAAGCATTACTTTTACCGGGAATACCGATGAGCAGACGGTAGGTGGGGCGAAGGGTCTCCACATCAAATTCACAGCAGGCATTTTCTACAAAATTCGTGGAAAGTGCGTAGATTTTCAGCTCACTATAATGCGTGGTAGCCATGGTGCGGATGCCGCGGTCATGCAGATAATTTAAGATAGCAATTGCCAGAGCGGCACCCTCCGTAGGATCTGTTCCGGCACCGAGTTCATCAAATAAACACAGGGAATCCGCATCTGCGTGCTGCAAAATGTGGACAACTCTGGTCATATGAGAAGAGAATGTGGACAAACTCTGCTCAATACTCTGCTCATCTCCGATATCTGCGTATACTTCCGAAAAAATAGACAGTTCGGAACGATCCAGTGCCGGAATATGCAGTCCCGCCTGCCCCATCAGGGTAAACAGTCCCACCGTCTTCAGAGACACGGTCTTACCACCGGTATTGGGACCGGTGATCACCAACAGGTCAAAATCTTTACCAAGACGGACATCAATGGGAACCGCCTTTTTCTTATCTAACAGTGGATGACGGCCCTTACGGATCTGGATGTAATGCTCAGTGTTGAAAATAGGCTCTGTGGCATTCTGTTCCATGGCAAGTTTTGCCTTGGCAAAGATAAAGTCCAGCGTAGTCATGATCTTCTGATCCGCGGCAAGCTCTGAGGTATGAACAGCAGCCTGGCTGCTCAGATCACCCAGAATGACTTCAATCTCCTCCTGCTCCTGCAGATCCAGTTCTTTTAACTGGTTGTTCAGGTTCACAACAGCAGCCGGCTCGATGAAAAATGTGGAACCGGTGGAGGACTGGTCATGCACCATACCGCTCACCTGGCTCTTATATTCGGCTTTTACGGGGATACAGTAGCGGTTATCACGCATGGTAATGACTGCATCCTGCAAAAAGGTACGGTAAGCGCCGTTTACCATGGAAGTCAGCTGGCTATGGATTTTTTCATTGGTGGACAGCTTGGAGCGGCGGATACTTTTTAATTTAGGACTGGCATCATCTGCCATCTCCTCTTCCGATAAAATACAGCGGTTGATCTCATTTGCAAGCTGTGTCATAGGGGTAAGTCCCTCAAAGTAGGCATCCAGGCTGTCATTTGGGAGGTCTTCCCGTTCTTTTTTTCCATAGGTTTTGATCCGGCTGACATTATCCAAAAAGGATGCCAGCTTCAACAATTCGGACATGGACAAAGAACTACCGATTTCCAGAGAACGGATGGAAAAACCTAAGTCTCTGTTACTTCCAAATGAGGTGCTGCCGATACGGAAGAGACGGGCTAAAGCGTCTTTTGTCTCCCGCTGTGCGGTTCTGATAGTGGAAAGATCAGTGGAAGGCACCAGATCGCGGCAAAGCTTTTTACCTGGCTCAGAGTCGGCCTTCTCCGTGAGGAGATCGATGATCTTCATATATTCTAAAGTGGTGAGTACTTTTGTGTTCATGTGGGGCTCCTTAATATTGAAATTCGAAATATGGATTATCGCAGTACAAGCTCGAAAATGCTTCGCATTTCCTCGCTGTCGGGCTATCGCCCTATCAAAATCGGATCTGTCAATTTCGCCTGCAAGCAGTCGAATTGACATCTCTCGATTTTGGTACTGCTCAATGCTGGTTTACATAATAACACGATTTCTTCGTGCTGAGCACTCTCGAAATCGTTATATCCATTCGCAATCCGGACTATCGTCCTTCTTGCTCATGTCTGTTTGCTCCCCTCATAGAAATCCTGCTTTGCCTGCAAGCAGTCACGCAGGATTTTATGGGTGAGCTTATTATACCATATTTATTGCCTTTTTTGGTACAGTTTTGTATAATTGAGATATTAGAGTCCTAAGAAAAAGCCGGTGTATCTGTAGGCAGCAGAGGAGGCATATTTATGGCGGATTCGCAAGAAAATAAGCAGAAGGAACAAAATGACGTTTCTGAGAAAAATTTTATGATAGAAAAAATCAAGGAACGTCCGGTAAATAAGAAAAAGCTGTTGCGCCGGACTTTGATCACGGTTTCCATGGCGGTGATCTTCGGTCTGGTGGCCTGTTTCACTTTCTTGGTTTTGGAACCGGTGATCAGTAATTGGTTGTACCCGGAAGAGGAACCACAGGTGGTGGTATTCCCCGAAGATCAGGATGAGATGTCTCCGGAGCAGATGCTGGCAGAGAATATGCAGCAGGAGAATCAGAACAGTCAGTCTTCTTCTGTTCCTGGTGAGATTATGGAACAGGAGCAGATCCGGGAATTGTTATCCGGAATCATATTGGATCTGGATAATTACAAACAGATTTACAGTGCTCTTGCCCAGTATGTGGCAGAAATGAACCGTTCCATGGTAACTGTGACAGGAGTGTCATCCGGTGTGGACTGGTTCAATAATGTAAATGAGAGCAAGAACCAGTCATCCGGTGTGATAATAGCGCAAAATGGCAAGCAATTATTGATATTAACCGATTATTCTCCGGTAAAACAAGCAGATGACATTATTGTCACATTTAATAATGGCACTCAGGCAGATGCATCTTTGAAGGAAAAAGATGAGACTACAGGTCTGGCGGTGATCGCCATAGAACTGGATACTCTGAATGAAGATTTTCTGAAGAATGATATTACGATCGCTACTTTGGGATCTTCTAATATCAAAGATATTGCCGGACTTCCGGTGGTGGCTTTGGGGCGTCCCATGGGTACGAACGGCTCACTGGGATATGGCATCATTACTTCTTCTGCCAGTGAGTCGGCGGCATCGGATACCACTTATCGGATTCTGCAGACGAATATTGTAGGCAGTCAGAATGCAGGCGGCGTATTATTCAATCTTCAGGGACAGGTCATTGGTATAATTACCAATGGCAAATCTGCCACAGATATGAAAAATATGGTTTGTGCTTACGGTATTACGGAATTGAAGCGTCATATCGAGAAAATGTCGAATGGAGAAAAATTTGCCTATCTGGGTCTTAAGGGTGTGGATGTCACAGAGGAAGCTAACAGCGAACTTGGGGTTCCTTACGGAGCTTATATTAAAGAGGTAGAAATGGACTCTCCTGCAATGCTGGCGGGAATCCAGCAGGGAGATGTCATCACAGGATTCGGTGAACGCGTGATCATCAGCTTTGACGAGTATACGAACTCTCTGCTCAGTATGAAACCGGGAGATAGTGTAGAACTGACGATTATGCGGCAGTCACAGCAGGAATATAAAGAGATGAAATTCGACATCACATTAACGGTGTTGAAATAGATTGACAGAAAGGTTTGGACAACAATATGAAATTTATTAAAGAGTTAAAAGAAGGCGACAGAGTATTTGATATTTATCTGTGCAAACATAAACAGGAGGCTGTTACCAAGAACGGTAAACCCTATGAAAGCGTGATTTTACAGGATAAGACCGGAACTATCGATGCCAAGGTATGGGAGCCGAACAATCCGGGTATCGGTGATTATGATGATCTGGATTACATAGAGGTATACGGTGATGTGACAAATTTCCAGGGGCAGCTTCAGATCAGCGTGAAGCGTATCCGTGTCTGCCATGAAGGAGAATATAATCCATCCGATTATCTGCCGGTGAGCTCCAAAGGCATCGACACTATGTACAATGAATTAAAGACTCTGATCGGAAGCATTAAGAACACCTATTTGCACCAGCTGTTGCAGGATCTGTTTATTGACGATGCAGATTTCGCAAAGAAATTCTGCAACTCTTCTGCAGCCAAGACAGTGCATCACGGTTTCGTAGGCGGGCTGCTGGAGCATACTCTGAGTGTTACCAAATTATGTGACTACTACTGCTCTGCTTATCCTATTTTACAGAGAGATCTGCTTCTGACAGCGGCTATGTGTCATGATATCGGAAAAGTAAAAGAGATTTTTGCATTTCCGGTGAATGATTATACCGATGACGGTCAGTTATTGGGGCATATCGTGATGGGCGCACAGATGGTTGGGGAACGTGCCGCTAAGATCGACGGATTCCCTCACAATCTGCTGGCAGAATTACAGCATTGTATTCTGGCGCATCATGGCAAGCTGGAATACGGATCCCCAAAGGTGCCGGCGCTGATCGAGGCAGTGGCTCTGAATTATGCGGATGATACGGATGCCAAAATGGAGACCTTTAAGGAAATTCTGGAAAATAACAGTGAAAACAGTGGCTGGCTGGGTTACAACAGATTGTTTGAATCCAATCTGCGCGCTACCAAAATGGAATAAATAACAGAATAAATACTACAAATTCTATGAACAGACAGGAAAGAGAGGAAACATATGGAAATCAGTGCGTGTGTAAAATATGTGGGTGTAAACGATCATCAGGTAGATCTGTTTGAGGGACAGTATAAGGTTCCGAACGGAATGTCTTACAATTCCTATGTGATCCTGGATGACAAAATCGCCATTATGGACACAGTGGATGGATTTTTCACCGAAGAATGGCTGAACAATGTGGAACAGGTTCTTGATGGGAAAATGCCCGGTTATCTTGTTATACAGCATATGGAACCGGATCATTCCGCCAGTATTCCGGCTTTTCTGAAAAAATATCCTAAAGTCACAGTAGTATCCACAGCTAAGGGATTCCAGTTCATGGAACAGTTTTTCCCGGAGTTTTTCGCCGGTCAGGGATTACCTGCGGAACAACGCATTGTTGCGGCGAATGATGGCGTCCTGGAGCTTGGACAGCACAGCCTGCATTTTGTCTATGCTCCCATGGTGCATTGGCCGGAGGTTATGATGACTTATGAAGCAACCGAGAAAATACTGTTTGCCGCAGATGGCTTTGGCAAATTCGGTGCGCTGGATGCAGAGGAAGAATGGGCGGACGAAGCCCGGCGCTACTATATCGGCATCGTCGGAAAATACGGTCCACAGGTGCAGGCTGTTCTGAAAAAAGCGGCAGGACTGGACATTCAGACCATCTGCTCTCTTCACGGTCCGGTACTTAAGGAGAATCTGGGATTCTATCTGGAAAAATATGATAAGTGGTCTTCTTATCAGCCGGAAGAATCCGGAGTGGTGATTGCCTATGCTTCTGTCTACGGCAATACCAGAAATGCTGCAGAATACCTCGCGGATGTTTTGCAGGAAAAAGGACAGAAAACAGTACTATATGATCTGGCAAGATGCGATAAGGCAAAAGCTGTTGCCGATGCTTTCCGTTATGACAGACTGGTGCTGGCGGGTATTACTTATAATGGAGACCTTTTCCCCTGCATGCGCAGTTTTATCGAAGGTCTGACCGAGCGTAATTACCAGAATCGTAAGGTGGCAATCATTGAGAACGGCACCTGGGCACCCATGGCAGGCAAGCTGATCCTTGGAATGTTTGAAAAAAGCAAGAATCTGACATTTACGGAGACTACAGTTAGCATCAAGTCTGCCATGAATGAGCAGAACAAGGGCGAGATCGGAAAGCTCGCTGAGGAACTTTGCTGAGAAAATTTTTCACACGCAAACAAGAGCCTGCGTAAGCTATTTTAGAATATGGCACTAAAGTACAAAAAAGTTTGCAGGTTACGGAAAGGCATAAGGATATTTATGGAATTTAAAAAGAACGATTGTGTAACGGTGACCATAGAGGATATGGGAAGTGACGGAGAAGGAATCGGTAAAGTAGACGGTTTTACCCTCTTTATCAAAGATGCCGTTATCGGTGATCAGGTGGAAGCAAAGATCATAAAAAGTAAAAAGCACTACGCTTATGCCAGATTAGAGAAGGTGTTACAGCCTTCTCCTTTTCGTGTGGAACCGAAATGTGCATACCACAGACAGTGCGGCGGCTGCCAGCTGCAGGCACTCTCCTACTCCGAGCAGTTGCATTTCAAGGAACAGAAGATCCGCAATAATCTGATCCGGATCGGTGGGTTCGATGCGGAATACATTGATGAACGCATGAAGCCCATTGTAGGCATGGAGGAACCCTTCCACTATCGTAATAAAGCGCAGTACCCCATAGGAACTGATAGAGACGGTAATGTCATCACCGGTTTCTATGCCGGACGCACCCATACCATCATTGCCAATACAGACTGCGCCCTTGGTGCTTCCGAGAATCAGCAGATCCTCGAAACCATACTCTCCTATATGCGGAAAAACAAAGTGACCGCCTATGACGAAGTCACAGGAAAAGGCTTGGTACGTCATGTATTGATCCGGAAAGGCTTCACCAGTGGACAGTTGATGGTATGTCTGGTCATTAATAAGAAAATGACAAAAATGTCATACCCTACTGCCGGAGTACAGAAGAATACGAATGAGTTTTTACCAAATCAGGGAGAATTACTGGCAGCACTGGCAGAAATAAAAGGTATGACGAGTGTGTCAGTCAGTATCAATACCGAGAAAACCAATGTGATCATGGGTACCGAGATTCATAATTTCTGGGGAGAAAGTACCATTGAGGATACGATCCACGTAAGGGACATGCAGAAAGAAAATTACCCTTATACCGGGGATGCATTAACCTTCAAGATCTCTTCCCTCTCCTTCTATCAGGTAAACCCTGTTCAGACTGAGAAGCTTTACAGCCTGGCGTTGGAATATGCGGGACTGACCGGAAAAGAGACTGTTTGGGATCTCTACTGTGGTATCGGAACCATCTCTCTCTTCCTGGCGAGCAAAGCCAAAAAGGTATACGGTGTGGAAATCATCCCCCAGGCCATCGACGATGCCAGAGAGAATGCAAAGAGAAACCATATTGAAAATGCTGAGTTTTTCGTGGGCAAAGCAGAGGAAGTCCTGCCGGAATTCTACAAAAAGGCAACCACAGAAGCATCTTCCGATGAAATGCTCCATCCGGATGTCATCGTTGTCGATCCACCCCGAAAAGGTTGTGACGATGCCTGCTTAAACACCATGCTCCGCATGCAGCCCGAACGCATCGTATACGTCAGCTGTGACTCCGCCACCCTTGCCAGAGACCTGAAGATCCTCTGCGATGGTGGATATGAGATCCGGAAGGTACGGGGCGTGGACCAGTTTGGGATGACTGTGCATGTGGAGTCGGTAGTTCTGATGCAGTATTGTGGAAAATAAGAAAAATAGGCATGTTATA
>ENA-ORUU01000243-ORUU01000243.1-human-gut-metagenome-genome-assembly--contig:-NODE-243-length-51720-cov-5.13073_pt1 | contig 51720 bp, 38 predicted proteins | sample MGYA00242085_ERZ509221 | MGnify/ENA primary metagenome ERZ509221 (study PRJEB26280, sample SAMEA2338809) | human gut metagenome | biome: human gut; feature: human-associated habitat; material: faeces... | reverse complement strand
GAAAGACCGAAGGATTCGAGGGAGCGCAGAAGCTCTGACTCTTCCGCGCCGTAATAGTGCAGAGAAAGGTCGAGTAAGCAAAACAGGTTGATTTGCAGATCGCGCTGCTGTGCCAGAAGCGTACAGAGCAGCGCAGCGGGATAGGAGCTGCCCAAGCTGCCTTCCGCTTCCGCAAGGACCTGTGCGGCATATTCATAGGAAATCCGTTCGGTATAGTACGCCCAGCCCTCCACATATCCGCCGTAGGAGAACAGCTTGCGAATTGGCAGCGTCTGCGTGTCGCAGACAAGGGAGGAATAGACGGTCTGGTAGAGATGCCCCGGATAACCCTCGTGGGCGAGTGTGGTGTAAAGCTCAATTCCGTCCGCGGTCGAGGAACGGTTGATGCGGATTGTATTCTGCATCAGAGCATCGATAGGCGGGATCATATAAAAGGCGGGACTGGAATACGCCTCGAGCCCGGCGTCCACATCCTGAATGTCGCATTGAACCGTTTGGGCGGTTAGATCGGCCAGAGCCGGAAAGTCCTGCTGCATCCGGTTTTGCAGATCTTCCAGAATGGCGGTTGGATCAGAAAGTGGAAATCCATCGTTAACCGGGGCAAGGTCAGGCGTATCGCCGGTCAGCTCCTGATAAGTGGTCAGCGTCTGCTTCATCTCTTTGTAGGTTTTCTGAAACTGTTTTTGAAGGAGCAAATAGAGCTGATCCATGGAAAGGGAGGAACCGGTGGATTCCTTGACGAGCCAGGCATAATATTGCCGCCCGTCGGGCTTCTGGGAAAGTCCTCCCCTCGTGCGTCCGGTGTCGGAAAGCTGTTCCAGCCCGTCTGCGAGGGACTGCCAGGCGGGCAGGACGGATTTTGACAAAAGCGACTGGTTTTGGGCTTCGTATTGTGACTGCTGCTTGGCGGTCAGAAGTCCTTTTTGTAAAAGAGATGCAAGTCTGGAAGAAAACGTCGTCTGTAAAAAGTGCGTGCCGGAGGAAAGCGCCTCCTTTGTGAGGATTTCGCGGCACTGCTGTGCACTTTTTTGGGCGTCCTCTTTTTCCATAAAAAGCCCGGCTGCACTTTTTTCGGATTCATAAGAAAGCAGACCCTGCACGTAATCGGGAACGGACTGCAGGAGGGAAAGATAGGTTTCCACGTCGTCAGCGGTATAAAACGGATATTCTGCAAATAATAAAAGCAGCTCGCTCTGCATGCCGGAGGTCGGGGAAAGGGGTTCCTCATAATAGGAAAAATCGGATTCTTCGAGGTCGAGAGCCAGCCTGTCGCAGAGCAGATCGTAGGTATAGCGTTCCTCCTCATTTAATTTTTTCGAATCGAGAAAGGAGAGCACGGATAAAAATTTCTGCCGGGAGGCGGCAGAAGCCTCGGAAGCTTCCTTAGAATAAACCGGAAGCGCAGCGTCTTTTAGATGAATCCCTTGCAGATTCGGATACGCCATGACAAAGTGCAGGCTGAGGGCATCGTGTTCAAGGCTGGACTGCACATATGCACTTGTTATTTTATGGAAAAGAGCCCGGTCAAAGCAGTGGGAACACAGCAAAATTGCGGGCAGAAAAATACACAGAAAAAGCGTGCATAGAAACAGAGGAGTCCGTTTGCGGAAAATATTTTTCAAAAAGCGCCACCAGATTTTTTCATATTTATATGTGGTTTTGGGAAAAGATATGAGAAAACCCCCTGTAAATGGGTTGACTGTCTATAGTAAAATGTGATACAAAGTAAAGTAAGTGGTTAATTTTTGGGCCGTTTTCGCGGCGGAATGAGAGGAATTATGGATAATTTGGAACTTGCCAAAGTGGCGAATGAAGTCCGCAAGGGCGTTTTGACTGCTGTACATGGCGCAAAATCCGGTCATCCGGGAGGATCGCTTTCTGCAGCAGATATCTTTACCTACCTGTATTTTGAAGAGATGAATATTGATCCGGCAGATCCGAAGAAGGAAGACCGGGATCGTTTTGTTCTTTCCAAGGGACATACGGCACCCGGTCTGTATTCTGCCCTGGCACATAGAGGCTTTTTCCCGGTAGAGGATCTGGAGACACTGCGTCATCTCGGTTCTTATTTGCAGGGACATCCCTGTCTGGATAAGATCCCGGGCGTAGATATGTCCACAGGCTCCCTTGGACAGGGTGTTTCTGCCGCTGTCGGCATGGCACTGGGCGGAAAAATGACAGACGAAAAGTTCCGCGTATATTCGCTTCTGGGCGATGGCGAGATTCAGGAAGGTCAGGTTTGGGAAGCTGCGATGTTTGCTGGCTTCCATAAGCTGGATAATCTCGTGCTTATTGTAGATAACAACGGTCTGCAGATCGATGGAAAGATCGAGGACGTATGCTCCCCGTATCCGATCGACGAGAAGTTCCGCGCTTTCAATTTCCATGTAATTGACGTTGCAGACGGCAACGATATGGAACAGCTGCGTCAGGCGTTTGCAGAAGCGCGCAGCACAAAGGGCATGCCGACTGCAATTATTGCCCATACGGTAAAGGGCAAGGGTGTTTCCTTTATGGAAGATCAGGCTGGCTGGCATGGTAAGGCGCCCAACGATGAAGAGTATCAGATCGCAATGGCGGATCTGGAAAGGATCGGTGAAGCATTATGTCAGAAGTAAAGAAGATTGCGACCAGAGAAGCCTTCGGGGAAACTCTGGTAGAGTTGGGAAAGAAACATCCTGAGCTGGTAGTGCTGGACGCAGATCTGGCCGCAGCGACAAAGACCGCTGTATTTAAAAAGAGCTTTCCTGATCGTCATTTTGACTGCGGTATCGCAGAGGCAAATATGATGGGCGTGGCAGCAGGACTTTCCCTCGTTGGGAAAATTCCGGTGGCGAGCTCCTTTGCCATGTTTGCAACAGGCCGTGCTTACGAACAGATCCGTAACTCTATCGGCTATCCTCATTTGAACGTAAAAATCGGCGCAAGCCATGCCGGCATCACCGTCGGCGAGGATGGAGCGAGCCATCAGTGTAACGAAGATATCGCTCTGATGCGTTCCATTCCGGGTATGGTTGTCATGAATCCCTCCGATGCGGTTGAGGCGGCAGAGTGTGTCCGTGCTGCCATCGAATATGTTGGCCCTGTATATATGCGTTTCGGACGTTCTGCAGTGCCGGTAATCAATGACCGTCCCGGTTATCATTTCGAGATGGGAAAAGGTATCGTGCTGCGTGAGGGTACGGATGTGACGATCGTTGCAACCGGTATTTTGGTAAGCTCCGCGCTGGAAGCGGCTGAAAAGCTGGCAGCAGAGGGCATCAGCGCAGAGGTTATCAATATTCATACGATCAAGCCTCTGGACAAAGAGCTGATCATCAACAGCGCAAAGAAGACCGGAAAAGTCGTGACGGCGGAAGAGCATTCCGTGATCGGCGGCCTTGGTTCTGCCGTTTGCGAGGCATTGTCTGAAGAGTGCCCGACAAAGGTATGCAGAATCGGCATTCAGGATGTATTCGGCGAGTCCGGTTCTGCGGGCGAGCTTCTTGTAAAATATGGTCTTGACGGGAACGGTGTATACAATACCGTAAAGAATTTTGTGACCCGTTAAGTGGAGGAAAGTATGGAAAAAATTCTGGCTCCGTCAATTCTGGCAGCCGATATTATGCGGCTTGGGGAGCAGATTGAAGCGGTAAAAAATGCTGGCGCGAAATATCTTCATATCGATGTGATGGACGGTATGTTCGTTCCGGCGCTGTCCTATGGCATGTGTGTTGTGGAGTCGATCCGCAAGTCCTGCGATATGGTTCTGGACGTGCACCTGATGATCGTAGAACCGGGACGGCATGTGGAAGCGTTTGCAAAAGCAGGCGCAGATATTATTACGATCCATCTGGAAGCCTGTGCAGACGCGCATGAGGTCATCCGACAGATTCACAGCTGCGGCTGTAAGGCTGGTATCAGCATCAAGCCCGGTACGCCGGTAGAGGTGCTGGAGGAATATTTGGATGAGGTCGAGCTGATTCTGATTATGAGTGTTGAGCCTGGCTTTGGCGGTCAGAAATATATTCCGGAGTCAACGGAACGCATCCGCCAGACCGCAGAGCTGATCCGGAAAAGCGGTCGCGAGATTGAGCTGGAGGTAGACGGCGGCGTTGGTGCAGGAAATGTCGAGCTGGTGCTGGAGGCCGGCGCGAATGTGATTGTGGCAGGCTCCGCTGTTTTTAAGGATCCGGCAAAAAATGCAGCAGAAATGATGTCGATCCTCAAAAAGTGGGATTGAATACGTTACACAGAAGCGCTCCGCAGGAAAACCTGTGGGGCGTTTTTTAGGGCTTAAAGGACACCATACGGCGGTCATCGATCGTGCAGCGTGCACGGAAATAAGAGGAAAATTGAAAAATAAAATTTTTCAATCGCGAGATTTGTGTCTGCGCGCACTTGACACAAACTCGGTATGCGCAAAAAGCGTGCGCGGAAATCAGAGGAAACATGGAATTTTCAGAACAATTAAAAATATATGCGGAAACGCACTTTGAAAACAGAAAAAAATATTTTGCGCCGATTTTATCCGAAATTGAGGCAGGCTTGTCTTTGTGCAGCGAGGAAGAGGCCCTGCTGATAAAATTTTTTTACGGGACAATGCCGCTGCGGGATGCCGGGGAATATCCGTTTGAAACATTTCTGGGCTATGTGCGCCATGCCCTCTGGCTGCGGAAAACGATAGACTGGTGCAAGAAGTTGCCGGAGGATCTGTTTGTCCATGACGTACTGTATTATCGGATCAACTCGGAGGACATCAGCGATTGCCGCAGTTTTTTTTACGAACAGTTAAAAGACCGAATTACGGGACTGGACGAATATCAGGCAGCGGTAGAGATCAACTACTGGTGTGCGGAGCATGCAACGTATGAAATGGCGGATGACCGAACGGCGGGGCCGATGACGATGTACCGGAGCGGAAAAGGACGCTGCGGAGAAGAATCCACCTTTACGGTGACGGCATTGCGCAGTGTCGGGCTTGCAGCACGTCAGGTATACACGCCGCGTTGGGCGCACTGCGACGATAACCATGCCTGGGTCGAGGTTTGGGTAAATGGAGAATGGCACTTTTTAGGGGCCTGCGAGCCGGAAGAAAAACTGGATCGCGGCTGGTTTACAGGACCTGCCGGACAGGCGCTTTTGATTCACAGCCGCACATTCGGCGATTATGCGGCGGGAAAGCGGGAAGAGGTAATCGGCAGGGATGGAGCGGTTGTCTGCCACAATGTCACCGCTTCGTATACAAAGACACGCAAGCTCCGGATTCAGGTGCGAAAACAGGACAACACCCCGGCAGCGCACGCACAAGTTTCGGTGGAAATTCTGAACATGGCGGAATATTTTCCGGCAGCAGTGCTGGAAACCGACGAACAGGGCGAGACTTCGATCAGGCTTGGGCTGGGCGACATCCGGCTGCAGGCGCGGTCAGAGGGAAAGTTTGTGGAGCGTTATTGTAATCTGGCAGAGGACGGCGTCGGGGCGGCAGATGCGGATTGCGCTGTTACGCTTGTGCTGAAGGATTCGGAAGCGGGGATGAAAGATGCGCTTTCTGGCGTTTCTGCCTGTGGCTGGCATTTTGCGAAGCTCTGCGCTCCGAAAGAAGTCGTTGTCCGGGAAAGTGTATTGAGTGAGGAAGAAGCGTCGCGCGGCGCACAGAGACTGGCAGATGCAGCGAAGCTGCGGGAAGAACGCTTCGATCAGCTGACCCGGCACGCGATTGCAGTGCATCCGGAGGAGGAAGAGAGGATGCGCGTTGCGGGAGAGAATGCAGAGGAGCTGACAGCTTTTCTGGAAAAGGATGATAACCCGGATCGCAAAAAGCTGCTGGACAGTCTGACGAAAAAAGATAATAAAGATCTGCGGGCAGAAGTGCTGGAAGACCACTTGTCAGCAAAGCGCGGCAGCTGGTCGGAAGATATACATGTACAGGATCTGCTGTGTCCCAGAATCTGGCTGGAAGAAATCGGCGCTTACAGAAGTTACATTTGCAGTGTGCTGACTGCTCAGGAGCAGGAAGCATTTGCCTCCAATCCAGAGCTGATATGGAATTATGTAAACCAAAATATTACCGATATCCCGGAAGAAGAATATAATACCCTTTGTGCGTCGCCGATCGGCTGTCTGAAGCTGAAAATGGGCAGTGCAGTTTCCCGGACGATTTTGTTTATTGCGATTTGCAGAAGCCTGAATATCCCGGCGAGATTGGATAAAAGCCTGATGCTTCCGGAATACTGGGCGGACGGCGCATTCCGTGTACCGGTCAGCAGGGCGCAGGCCTCGAAAGGAACGCTTCTGCTGCGAAATATTCCGGGAAAAGAATGGATTTATGCGCAGCACTGGACGCTGGGGCGTCTGGAAAAGGATCATTTCGTGACAATGAATCATGCCGGACTGGTATTTGAAAAGGAAACGTTAGAGCTTTTACTTCCGGTGGGAATTTATCGCCTGATTGCAGTAAAACGGCTATTGAACGGGGATCAGGAGGCAGCAGAGCTTTTGTTTGCGATCGAAAAGGAGAAACAGACCGAGCTTTATATGCCGGATTTTGAAAAAACGGATGGTGTGATGCCGTGGGAAAAAAACAGTGTACCGGATGAGAGCCAGAGCTGCCGGAAGCTGCAAAATAAAAACAACAGTCTCCGGGAGGAAATACAAAGCTGCCTGCTTCGGGACATCCTCTTACAGAGAGCAGATGGAACGCTTTGCAGTCTGGAAAAGCTGGTAAGCGGAAAACGCAGTATTCTGGCATTTCTGGAAATTGGGGCAGAGCCGACAGAGCATGTGCTGAATGAGGTTCTGGCACTGGAAAAGAGCGCAAAAGGAAATTCCAAAGGAATTGGCTGTCAGCTGCTTTTCGTTCTGCGGCAGGAAAAAGACCTGCAGCATAAAACGCTGCAGGAAGTGCTGGCGCTGGATGCGGGATTTGAGATAGAAATTTTATACGATATATCTGGCGGCGCTTCGGATGCCAATGCCGCACTGCACACCGCGACTGGTGACACAGCGTCCGGTACCCTCTGTGGCTGGCAGGAAACTGCGAAGAGAATGAGGCTTGCCGAAAAGCTCCCGGTTCTGGCAGCTGTCAGACCGGATGGAACTGGCATTTACGGAACTTGCGGATACCATGTCGGAAGTGTAGAACTGATGGTGCGGATTCTGAAGGAAGCAGTCCGGACAGAAGCAGATTGATAAAAAACAATAGGATGCACGCTCTGCGAGCATTCTATTGTCATGAATCAGGGGCAGCGCCCGGGAAAATCCCCAGGCGCTGCCCCTTTTTGGAAATGGAATTACATCATGCCTTCTTTGAGAATATTATGGTCGCGCAGAAGCTTTTCGATCACTGTACCGGAAATTGCTTTTAACAGAGGCTTCTTGAGCTTATTGAGCGGTCCGGGAAGTTCGATCTCCAGCGGAGACACGCCATCCATCAGCTTTACGGAGCTGTCGAGAAGTTCACGGATATCATAAACGCTGCCCCATACCTCCGGAACACCACGGTCTACGCCAAGCAGTCCGTAAACGGCTTCCATAGCAGTACGAACAGAATATTCTGTCGTGAAGATAGTGTCTCTGGGGGTTTCCGCAAACTGACCCAGGAATGCGAAGTTTACGCAGCCGTCCGGGATAACGTCAGGGCGGTCACCCTTTGCTCTGGGCATGAAGAATGCGGTAATATAAGGCATCATGGTAGGAACGCAGACTGCACTGTGCTCTGCCAGCTCCGGAATTTCCTCTACCGGAACGCCGAGATGATACAGCCATTCTTCTGTAATTTCCTTACCGGTGCATTCTTTCATGGGCTTCTTGATATAATCGCCGGGAACGTCGGTGAACAGGCTGTATACCCATACACAAACCTGCTTCTTATCCTGTTCTTTGAACTGACCCTGACGGTTGATGGTCCAGCTTAACAGCCAGCTGGAATCCTGACAGCTTACGATACCGCCGGTAACGACTTTGCCGCTTCTGGGATCTCTCTGGCAGATTTTCTCAATATAAGGAATGATTTTATCATCCAGAGTGGTAACAGTTGCAGATTCCCAGTTGGTCTTTTCAATATCGGAGCAGAACTTCTCGGGATGACCAAAGGAAGGATCCTGACGGGCGATATTTTTCCACAGATCCCATACGCCGCTGTTGCGAACTTCTGCATCGCCCACCGGAGCGTGATTCTGATCTCCGTAGATCGTTCCCTCTGTGCAGCTGCCGTTTGTTACGAATACCAGATCGTTTTCGGTTAAGGAAATCTTCTGCTCTTTCCCATTTACCTTGCATTCGATGGTCTTTGCAACCTTTTTGCCGTCATGGAAATCAAAGATAACGTTGGTAACCTCGGTATTGAACTGGAACTGTACGCCTGCGTCCTCCAGGTATTTCTTCATCGGAAGGATCAGGGATTCATACTGATTGTATTTGGTGAATTTCAGTGCGCTGAAATCCGGGAGTCCGCCGATATGGTGGATGAAACGCTGGAAGTACAGCTTCATTTCCAGTGCGCTGTGCCAGTTCTCGAAAGCAAACATGGTGCGCCAGTATAACCAGAAGGTGGAGTTGAATACCTCGTCATCGAATACGTCTTCGATGGTCTTGTCGTACAGGTCTTCATCTTTTGTCAGGAACAGCTTCATGATTTCCATGCAGCCCTTCTGGCTTAAATTGAACTTGCCGTCCGTGTGTGCGTCTTCACCGCGGTTTACGGTTGCACGGCACAGGGAGTAGTTGGGATCGTGCTTATTTAACCAGTAATACTCGTCCAGTACGGATGCACCGGGCTTTTCCAGGGAAGGAATGCTGTGGAACAGATCCCACAGGCACTCGAAATGATTTTCCATCTCACGTCCACCGCGCATTACATAGCCTCTGGAGGGATCGAAGATACCGTCACATGCGCCGCCTGCAACGTCCATTGCTTCCAGAATGTGGATGTGGGAGCCGGGCATCTGACCGTCTCTTACAAGGAAGCACGCTGCTGCGAGAGAAGCCAGTCCGCTGCCCACCAGATAAGCATTTTTGTTGTCAACGCCTTCCGGTTTTTCGGGACGGGCGAATGCTTCGTAGTTACCGTTGGTGTAGTAAATGCCCTTGCTGTTTTTCTCATATTTGCCCCGCTCTGTGTTGCGGTAGCTCGGGTCAGGAGCAGGTATTTTGATGGTTTTTTCTGCGGTTTTTGCGACTGCTTCTTTAATCTCACCGGATAAGGTCTGACCTTCCTCTGCAAGATGGTCTGTATGTTTTTTTGCTGCAAATGCCGCTGCGCCGACGCCTGCTGCGAGGATAGCTGCCTTTGAAAGACCGGAATGTTTCTTTGCCATGATAAAATCCTCCATTTTCGATTTTCAATACAAATTTGTCAGTAAAAGGATGCCCGAATTTTCGGGAAACAATGAGAAATTTTTTCCTCTGTTTGTTTTGTAGCTGTATCATATCGCAGGAAATGGGGTTCCTCAATTCACAGAATCGAAAGAATGTAGCAAAATTTCCCAGTTTTTGAAATGTGTCTAAGAAATAGGAGAAAACAGACGGACGGGTTGGCTTTCTATCCCGGACCTGGAGCTTTACATAAGATTGACACGGCGATAGATTTCGTTAAAATAGAAAGAAAGAGACAAAAAACAGAGGCAGTAGAGTATGGAATATTTGGATATCGTAGATGAAAATGGAGTACCGACCGGGAAAATAGCAGAACGGACAGCTGCGCATAAGCAGGGACTGCGGCACCGTACCTCCCATGTCTGGATCCTGCGGGAACGGGCAGGAAAAGTCGAGGTACTGCTGCAGAAAAGAAGTCAGAATAAAGATTCCTTTCCGGGCTGTTACGATATTTCCAGCGCCGGACATATCCCTGCAGGGGTAGATTTCATTCCGTCTGCGCTGCGGGAGTTAAAGGAAGAACTGGGCTGCAGTGTTTCGGAAAATGAGTTGATTTATTGCGGACAGCGCAGATTTTCCTATGACGGCGTTTTTCATGGAAAGGAATTTCATGACAGGCAGGTCAGCAACGTTTATGCGCTATGGCTGGATCGAAGGCCGGAGGATTTTGTCCTTCAGAAAGAAGAACTGGAGGAAGTGCGCTGGTTTGAATTTGAAAGCTGTCTGAGACTGGTTGAGAAGAACGAAATTCCGCATTGCATTTATTTGGAAGAGCTGCAGATGCTGCTTCCAGAGGTGCGGAAGCGGGAAAGACTCTGTATTCTGGTCACGCCGCCAGTGACGGAGGGAGAAAAGCAACAGCTTTTGCAGGCTGCGCCGGGACAGAAGTTTTTCTTTACGGAAAAGCCGGAGGTGACAGAAGAACAGCTGCGGCGCGCGGACATTATCCTTGGCAATTTGCAGAGTCCTTTACAGTTAAAAAAGTGTGAAAACCTCAAATGGATTCAGTTGAATAATGCCGGGACGGAAGGCTATTGTGAACCGGGGCTTCTGCCGGAGGGTGCACAGCTTGCGAATGCGACGGGTGCTTATGGAATGGCGATTTCGGAGCATATGATCGGTTGTCTGTTTGCCTTGCGGAAAAAATTGCTGCTGTATTGGGACAACCAGAAAGCACATTGCTGGCATTCGGAAGGACATGTAAAAGTAATCGAAAGATCGAATGTGCTGGTGATCGGCTGCGGTGATATCGGAATGACGTTCGGCAGAAAGATGAATGCACTTGGCTGTCGGGTGAGCGGAATCCGCAGAAGAGTTTCTAAAAAGAGCGACTGCCCGGAATGGATGGAGGGTATGTACGGCATGGACAGTCTGGAAGAACTGCTTCCAAAGGCGGATATCGTGGCGATGAGCCTGCCGGGCAATGCATCGACGTATCATGTGCTGAGCCGGGAGCGGATTGCGTTGTTGTCGGACAATGCAGTTGTTTTAAACGTCGGACGCGGAACGGCGATCGATACGGATGCCCTTGCGGATGCGCTGTATGCGGGAAAAATCGCGGGGGCCGCGCTGGACGTCACAGATCCGGAGCCGCTTCCGGCAGACCATCGGCTCTGGAATGCGCCGAATCTCTTGATTACGCCGCATGTTTCCGGAGGTTTTTCCCTTCCGGAGACGCTGGAAAAGATCGTCGGACTGTTTGCAGACAATCTGGAACGGTATTTTGCGGGGCAGCCGATTGAAAATCTTGTGAATCTGCAGACAGGGTATCGGGAATAAAGTGCCTGTAAAGCAACTGTGGATTGCTGGCAGTTATGTACCGCAGGCGTGTAGAGTCCCAGTGAATTGTGTGGGATTTTTGACGCAAAGCGCCTGCAAAATGGAGATCAGTATGGAAAAAGCATATAAACTGGAATTTGGAGGACAGCCCGGCGGAGAGCTTTTCATGACTTGCTGCGGGTGCTCCCGGACAGAACCCCTGCACTGCTTCGGACCGGCGATGAAGCCGCATTATCTGATTCATTATGTATTAAACGGCAGGGGGATTTTCAAAATGGAGGGCGAGGAATATCCGCTGGAAGCAGGCTGCGGATTTTTGATTGAGCCGGGGCAGATGAGCTTTTATCAGGCGGATGAAAAAGATCCGTGGATGTACATCTGGGTCGGCTTTGCGGGTGAGCGCGCGGAAGAATATGTCAAAAGCATGGGGATTTCCCCGCGGCACCCGGTGTTTCATTCGGAGCAGTCGGACGAGCTTTACAGTATTGTCCGGGACATGATGGATCATAATACGGTCGGCGTTGCAAACGAGCTGCGCCGAAACGGTTTGCTGCATATTTTTCTGTCGGTTGTGGCGCAGAGTATGCCGGAGGAAAGGCGGGAGGAAACGGATCGGGCGAACCAGTATGTCCGCCGGGCAGTGGAATTTATTCAGCGTAACTACTGCAACCCGATCCGGGTGACGGACGTGGCGGATTATGTCTGTGTCAACCGCAGTTATCTATATACTCTGTTTCAGAAATCTCTCGGTATGTCCCCGCAGCAGTTTTTGGCAGCGTACCGGCTGACAAAGGCTGCGGAAATGCTGATGGTGCCGCATCTGCCGGTGGAAAGCATCGCATTGTCCTGCGGATATCAGGATCCGCTTGTGTTCAGCAAGGCGTTTCGGCAGATGAAGGGGGTTTCCCCGACGATGTATCGGAAGCAGATTCAGCAGGATGAAAACCGCGTCAACCGGGAGCATCTGAAACAGGTAGAGGAGTTTATCTCCAGAGTCGGCAGGCTCGAGCTGGGCGGGGAGCCGTGACAGCAGCGCTGCGCGGGTGTGTCGGGCATGATAAAACGTAGGATGTTGCGGATACGCAGACAGATCGCGCAGCACCGTGACACGCGGCACGGCATACTTCGTTGACTTTACTTCCGAATTCCGGCGAGCACCTCGTTAGGAATAACGAACTCCGGGCAGCCCATGGACATCGGTGCAACATCGCCTTCGTTGAAGCAAACCACAACCTCGTTGTTCTGATTCAAGTAGAAGGAAGTGTTGTCTGTGATAGAGGTAAAATCCCATTCCGGCGTATCGGAAGGGAGCCAGTAGATTTTATTTTCATCTGCTGCCATCTGTTCTTTCATCTGCTGTTTGATATTGTCGCTGATAGTGGTTAAATAATCGCTGCCCTCCTGGAAGAGATCTGCAAGCTGCAGGCGTTTTCCGGTGGAAAGGTCAATGGTGTAGTAGTAGTTCCATTCCGCACCGCTTCCGGCAGACTGGAAACAGATCAGTTTCAGGGTGAAATACTGATCGGTGGTCGCCAGAATTTCGGATTTGACGGTCATATTCTGGTAACCCTCTTCATTTGCCTTACTTTCTTCGAATTCTGCGATCAGGCGGTCTGTGATGGTTTGAATCTCTGTATTGATTTCCTCTGCTGTTTTCTTCGTCTGTTCGGAAACGGCGGAGGATTTTTGTGTATCCGCGTCAGTGTCCGGTGCGACAGTTACCTCCGGAACCTGAATGTCTGCGCTGTTTCGGTCATCTTCGTAGTGATAGTCCCGGAAGGTAACGACTTCAACAAGCCTGGAGAGCACAGGAACCTGGCTCATTGCGTAGGCAACGGAAGCGGAGGTGTTCGGTAAGATGACCAGAGCGGCAGCGGCTGCAGCAGCGGCGATCCCGCAGCGGCGTGTGATGGAGCGTCTGTGGGAGACAGAGTTGTGGGCAGCATTGGAACCCTGCTGGCTGTTCTCCTGCTTTGCCTGAGAGATCTTTAGTTTCATTTGTAAAAGCTGTTCTTCGGACATGTGGATGTCCTGATATTCTTTTTTCAATTCCTGTAACTGTTTTTCACGGTTTTCCATAATAAAAATCCTTTCTGAGTGTGATGGCGGGGCTGAGCCGCCGCTTGAATGGTGTTGAACTTGCTGCACGCTGATGGGTCTCGAATGTGGTCGGCAGCTGTGTCGGGCGGTCAGTCCAGCGACAACCGGAGTTTTTTGAGACTGCGGTATAGTCTGCTTTTGATGGTATTTGTGTTTTCTTCCATGATGGCTGCAATGTCTTCCAGCTTCATATCTTCAAAATATTTCAGCTCTACGATCATGCGGTCGCGGGGCGGCAGCAGCTCCAGCGCATGTTTCAGATCGAAATTCTCGTAAGCGTCTTCGTAGTGTGGCTCGTCGTTTCCTTCTTCCAACGGCTCCGTTTTTTTCTGCTTACAGAAAGAAAAAATCTCGTTGAGCATGATTCGATACAGCCAGGTGGCTGCATAACGGACCTCTTTTAAGTCAGAGCTGCTTCGGATAGCTTTATATGCGCCGTTCTGGACGATATCTCCTGCGTCTGCTTCGTTGTGGACGTAGCTGTAAGCGAGCCGGTAATATTGATCGTAATTTTGCAAAAGCAGATCTTCTACCGCTTTTTCTTTTGTTTTTCTGGATAATGATATCACGAAGAAATTCGCCTCCTTCTTTTGTTGTTCTGAGGATTAGACGTTGTAGGCGGGAAAAAAGTTTCAGGGAGTTTTAAATTTACTCTACCATACCATTATTTTTGACAAATTTGGTTGAAAAATTTCCAAAAATAGAACCATAGGTTCCTGAGTAGAACTAAAGGCTCGTGGAGCGGAACAGATAGGAAACCTATACTTTACCCATACTATCAGTACGAGACTATAACGATAAGGGGAAGGGAAAAGTATATGCTTGGGGAGCAGATTAAACGGTGCAGGGAGAAGCGTGGATTTACACAGGAGCAGCTTGCGGAAAAAATCGGAGTCAGCATAGAGACGATTTCCAGTATTGAACGGGGCATCAAAATGCCCAGACTGCAGAATTTTGTGGCGATCGCAAATCAGCTTGGCGTTTCAGCAGATGAACTTCTGCAGGACGAACTGGATTTCGGCTTTATCGCGGAAGCGAACGCTCTTTCCAAAAAGCTGGAGGAGTTGTCGAGGGCAGATCGGAAGCGGATTTTAGAGACCATGAACTTTCTGATTGTGCAGGCTGGCGGAAAGTCGGAATAAGAGTTTCGTTTTTCAGTGGATAAGAAAAACTGCATCGGACTGGAGAAACGACAGAAACAGGCGGGAGCTGACGGGTATCTGAATCGGATTGAATTAGGATAGGAAGCGTCGGCTCCGCTTGGTCCTGAGAAAAGGAGAGGTGATGTACTTTTATAATTATCAATAATGATAGTGTATTATATGGTAGCAATATGAATTGATAAAAAAAGGGTTCTGTGGTAGGATAAAAGCAAAGAAAGGCTTTAGGCTATCCGCAGAATCGGAAAGGATAGCATATGAGTGAAACGGAAGATAAAAAAAGAGAAAAACGGCATCAGGAAGATCTTGAGCGTCTGCGTAGTTTCCGACCGATTGACGATACATTCATGCGGGGACTTTTCAAAGATAATCTCCCACTGGCAGAACTGGTTCTTCGGATTATTACCGGGAAAAAGGATCTGACACTGTTAAAGTGTGAAACACAGGCGGATTTAAAGCGGGTGACCGGAGCAAGGTCGATTTGCCTGGATGCGTATGCAGAGGACAGTACAGGGAAAAAATACGATATGGAGGTTCAACGGTCGGATAATGGAGCCGATCCGCATCGTGCGAGATACCATTCCAGCGTGATGGACGTGGAAAATCTCGATGAAAAGCAGGATTACAGAGACTTGCCGGATACTTATGTGATCTTTATCACGGAAAAAGATTATTATAAGGCAGGGAAGCCAGTGTATGTGATTCAGAATATGAACCTTACGCTGAACCAGCCGTTTGAGGATGGAACACACATTTTGTATGTAAATGGCGAATACCGCGGCGATTCGGATTTGGGCAAGCTGATGCACGATTTTAATTGTACGGATGCGGAAGATATGTATTTTGACCTATTGGCGGAAAAGACGCGGTATCTGAAAGAGAATCCGAAAGGAGTGAATGAAATGTGCAAGGTTATGGAAGATTTGAGAAATGAGAGCTACGCGGAAGGACGCGAAGAACAGGCAAAAATAACTGCTTTCAGAATGGGCAAAAAAGGGCGTTCACCGGAAGAAATCGCGGAGCTGATTGATTTTGACGTGGAAACAGTGAAAAAATGGCTGCAAACTACAGAAGAGTAAAAGAATAAAGGAATGCAGTCAAAATCGCAGAGCAACAGCGGATTGGAAATTAAGTATAGTTAATTTTGAAGCTGGGAAAAATTTATAGATACCGGTACACCGTGCAAAAAAGTCGCATGATGTATCGGTATTTTTTATTCATGACAATAGAATGCTCGCAGAGCGTGCATTCTATTGCTTTGCAGGCGGAAAATTCCCTTCATAACAATAGAATGTTCGCGGAACCCGCCCCCTATTTTTACCAATTTTTACGAGCAGGCTGCTAATTTCGACGAGATTATTTGCAACCCCGAAAAGTATGGTACAATCGATATAAGATATATTTTATGACGAACTGTGCGTGTGGGGAGGCAGATAATTCGCGCAGGCAGTTGATTGGTGACAACAGTACGTTCGCGCAGAGCGAGTTATAGATTGGAAGGGTGAGTATCAAAGCATCGGGAGTTTGTATTGCATTCTATTGTTTGAAAAAGAGAAATCTATCAACAGGGTAATAATAGGGGTAAACTACAATGAAAAAGAAAATATTGAGTGACACATTATTGCAGATCTTTCGAACCAGGAAACGGTTTGTTTTTGGCATTTTAATTTCGCTGATTTTGGAGACAGTGATCTCTTTGGGGCTGCCAGGCATACTCAGCAAGATCATAGACGGTCTGGGGAAACAGACAATTACATGGCTTGTTGCATTTATTCTGTTCTTTTTGGCAGTTGTGGTCGTAAAAGGATTTGCAACAGTTTTAAATTCTTATTTAAGCGAAAAAATGGGCAGGAGCGTCTGCGATGAAATCCGGAAAAAGTTGTTGAAAAAATTATTCCAGTTTTCCGTCTCCCAGCATAAAATGTCGAAAACCGGAGACTTTTTTGAGAAGATCGAAGGCGACGTCAACGTTATGGTTGGATTCTTTTCCAATATGCTGATCGACATCATGAGCAGCTCATTTATGATAGTGGGAATCCTGGTTGTATTCCTGACAAAGTCGCTGATTCTCGGCGGAATTTTTTGTGTGATAGCGGTTCTGATATTTGTCATTTTTATCGGAACCCAGAAGAGCCTTTCTGCATTATGGAACGATGCGCGAGTGAGTGAAACAAAGCTGTTTGGAGAGTTTTCCGAAGATGTGTATGCTGCGGCAGATGTAAAAGGAATTGGCAAAGAAGATTATATCCATGAGCGGTTCCATAAGGATTTTGCAGAGTTTGAGCAAAAACAGGTAAAGGCGTCCTTCTGGGGAAATTTGCCGGCGACGGTGTTTTTCTCCCTGCTAAATGTTGCGGAAGGCATTGCACTGCTGATCGGAGTCCAGCTGTTAAATCGTGGCAGATTGTCAATTGGAGAACTGTATTTGCTGACGAGTTATGTCGGCTTATTGAACATGCCGTTTTTTCATTTAAAATATCAGTTTGCGCAGATGCCGATGTCGCTTGCTGCTCTAAAAAGAGTGAATTCCATATTTGAAATGGAATCCCAGGAGGATCAAAACGAAGAAGCTGCAGAATTTAGCGGCAATGAGATTGTGTTTTCGGACGTTTCTTTTGGCTACAATCAGTCGAGGGTTTTGTCAGATATATCGTTTACGATCGGCCCGAATGAAAATGTGCTGATCGAGGGAAGGACAGGCTGCGGAAAGAGCACTATTTTGCATCTGATTGCAGGACTGTATGTACCGGACTGCGGCAAAATTCTGATCGGTGGAAAAGAAATCCGGGAGTTTAACCGGAGAAAATATGTGGAAAATGTTTTCTATATTTCCCAGTTTTATCCGATTATCGAAGATACGCTGCTGAACAATCTGGTGCGGTTTTACGACAATTACGAGAAGCAGTCGGTTGAGCTGGCGCTGAAAATCACCCATATGGATCAGTGGATGGAAGAAACGAAAATCGGTCTGGAAGATACCATCAAACCGGAAGATTTTACGGTAAATGAGGCGCAGATTTTGGCATGGACGGCAGCATTAATTGCAAAGCCCCGTATTTTGCTGGTCGATGAATTCGACGCTTCCATAGACGATAAAATCCTCACGACGATTGATACGCTCCTTGAAAAGGAATTTACGGATTCTACGATTATCATGGTGTCCCATAAAAACAGGAGTGCCTTGAAATTCCACAAAAAGATACATATGGAAGAAAGTCGGATACAGGTAGAAACCTGTTGAGAATCGAGAGGGACAAATTATGAAAATGAAAAAGAGAGAACTATATCGGGCTTTCACGAAAGACATAAAGGCTTTTGGACTACTTGTGATAGCGGTCGAAACGATCACTTATACGTTCAGTTTTTTAATGAGCGGTATTGCAAAAAAAGACATTTTTAACGTGATTGAAGGAAAAGACGTCACACTTGGAATCTATTCCCTGAACATTTTAATCTTGATCAACGTGATGGTTCCACTGATCATCAATTGTGTAAAACAGGTCAATTCCGCTTTTGTGGAAAAATGGAAAACCAAGGCGAGATACAACGTAAAAAGTGTATTGTTAAACTATGTGTTGAGGGAATCGCTGAATCCGGCGCGGGAGACAGACGGCGCAGTTTTAAATTATTACCGGAATGAATGCGAGGACGTCGTAAATTTCTTTTTGGAATTTTATTATCAGGTTCCCAAAATCGTATTATCCGTTTCGATATTAATCGTGATGTTTTTTATCAACCCGATCTTTGCAGCTGTAAGCCTGTTCCCGACCGCTTTGACGGTTTTTCTGGTAAAAGTTCTTGGCAAGAAAATTTTCTTATACCGGACGAATTCCCGGAAAAACACAAAAGAAGTGACGAGTTTTCTGAATAACTTTTTTGAAAACACCGAGTATTTTTATATGATCGGAAACCGGGAACGGGTAATTTCCGCGTATGAGAGAAAATGTCAGGAGAGATCGAAAAGCGAGATTCGGGACAGAATTTTTGACAGCCTGCTGGGCAGTATTTCCGGCAATTCTTCGAATATGGCATTGGGCATTATTTTACTGATTGCATTGCCGTTTATGATGAACGGAATCTTTTCGGTTGGCGAATTTGTCATGTTTGGCTATTACTATGCGTTTCTGGCATATCTGCCGGATGCGATCGGAAATCTGGTAAAAAGAAAGAAGCAGACGAACGCATCGCTGGAACGCCTTGGATTTTTGCTTCAGGAGACAGATGGTGCAGGCTTTGTCAGGGAAAAAGACGGATATGATTTTTTAATCTGTGCAGGCGGTGGAAAGAAAACGTTCCATGCGGCGGAAAAAGAAATCGTGATTTTAAAAGGCGAAAAGAGCAGCGAAGCGCTGCGCACATTATTTTCCGTATGCGACAGAGAATTGAAGGATAAAAAATGCGTCTATGTACCGAGTGAGCCGGTTTTATTCGATGACTCTCTTTTGGAAAATATTTCTATGGGAGGGCGGATTGAGGATGTAAAAATGAATGGCATTCTGGAAAAAACAGCTCTGGTCGAGGATGTGAAAACCTTTGAGGATGGACTGCTCAAGCGGTGTGGAAAAAAGGGAGAGAACCTGTCCGGTGGGCAGAGAAAAAGAGTCGGGATCGCACGGGGACTTTATCAGGATGCGGATGTGCTGTTTCTGGATGGTGTGGCGGATCGGGTGGATTCTGCAACGGCAAGATTTCTGGTGGAGCATGTTTTGGAAGAATTTCAGGGACTGGTGGTAATGGTGTTTGAGGATGGCTTTTCACAGAAGCTGGACGGAATGGTTGTTGAGGTGTGAGCCTTAAATAAGTAAGCAGAGAATGTGCGGATGCCGGTATGATGCATGAGGCTTCATGCCGCCGTGATGGTCTGCACCGGAGATCGGACGCTGTTTGCTCCTATGGCATCCGCAATTGCAGGCGAAGCAGTAGAAACCAGCTTCACCAAGGGCGCTGTTTCTATGAGTAAAAAACAGACCATCGTTAAAAACCTCAACTCCATTCAGAACTTCGGAGCGATCGATATTCTCTGTACCGACAAGAACGGTACCCAGACCCAGGACAAGGTGGTGCTGGTGACCAGTCTGAAAAAAGCTTATGTTCGTCACTATGGCGAGCTGCTGTAAAAGGAGATACACAGAATGAACTGGAAGGATATTTGGATGATGCTGTTCCGAACAGTAGAGCTGTTCGGACTCAACATGGGCTTTTGGGTGTTCATGGCGGTGGTTGCGTTGATCGTTGTCGTGATGAATGTGGTCTTTTGGTGCATGAAGCCCCAAAAGAAAGAGAGTGACGAAACGAAAGGGACCTGATGCAGAGAAATTTAACCCCAACTTTGGGCAATAGTTTACGGATTTGACGGGAAATGGTGCGCAATATTGCGCCTGTGCGTAGAAAAGAGGTCTGAATCGGAAATTTGGTAAAATTTACAAATTCTGGTATTATTGACAAATAAATTCTATGCTTTTATAATGAAACTACCCTTTAACAGAAAGCATTTCAATTTTCTAATCAGCATTTTTTTCATTTATAAAAGGCAGTGGTCTGCCTTTTTCAAAGGCAATTCAAGCTGCTATACCTGTTGCTGTGCGCAACAGGAAGCAGCTGTTTGCAGATCCCTACATCAAAGGACAACAATTGAATAAAAAATTTATATTCTGTGAGGAAAAGCCATGAAGAAAGAGATCAGTCTGGCGGAAGCTGCGCAGGAGCTGCAATTGTCCAAGACAACCATATCCCGCGCACTTTCCGGAAAAGGAAGGATCGGAAAAGAGACACAGGATCGTATTGCGCGTTTCCTTGAGGAACAAAACGCAGTGGTAAAAACCAGGAGCGGCATGGAGAAGAGCAAAAATATTGCAATCCTTTTTCCTGCCCATGCAATCGTTGCAGAAACCCCTTTCTTCCAGAACTGTCTGGACGGTGTTTATGCCTATTGCAGTCAGAAAGGGTATGATCTTTTCTATGTATCGGAAAAGGATGATGATCTTTCAAAATTAAAACAACTGTTGGATAGAAAGAAGGTAGACGGTTTTATTCTGACGCACTATCAGCTGGGGAACAACCTGGTTCAATATTTGCAGATGAAGAAGGTGCCTTTTGTCCTCATCGGCTCCATTGATGATGATTCTGTGATCCAGGTGGACAGTGATCATAAAGCGGCAGGAATTGAACTGGCATCCATGTTATTGCGAAACGGGGAGAAGAACATAGCGCTGCTCTCGGCTGACAGCAATAACATGGTCAATCGGTACAGATGTGAAGGATTCCTGGGTGTGATCTGTCAAAAAGGAAGCAGTAATAACCAGGAACTGTTTTTTCAGAATGTGGATGGGCCTATGGAACTGGATCGGGCTGTTTTAAAAATTGTGGACAATAAGGCGGATTGCGCGGTGTGTACGGATGACGCCCTGTGCAAAAAGCTTGTCCGCAAGCTTCAGGAATATGGATGCCGGATACCGGAGGAGATCCGGGTCGCATCCATGCACGATAGTATCCATATGGAAATGAACAATCCTCCAATTACAGCCATTCGGGTGGATGGCAATCAATTGGGATCAATAGCGGCAAAGGTTCTGATCGGAATTCTGGAAGGGAAAAAGATGCCGATTAAGAGCTGTGCTAATTACGAAATTCGCCTGAGACAATCGACAAAAAGAAAGAAGGAGAAACTGATATGAAACAAAAAAATAATTTTCTCGGTAAGCTGAAACGATATCGGGTTTTATTGTTAATGCTCCTTCCGGCCGTGCTGTATGTGATCCTATTCAACTATATTCCTATGGCCGGGATCGTTCTGGCATTTAAGAAATATAACTATGTAGACGGTATCTTTGGAAGTCCATGGAATGGGGTGGATAATTTTAAGTTCTTTTTTAAATCCGGTCAGGCATGGAAAGTGACCAGGAACACCTTCTTGTATAATGCGGCCTTCATTATCGTCAATAACATTTTACAGCTGGCGGTGGCAATTTTTCTGGTGGAAATCAAAAACAAGAGATTTCGTAAAGTTTCCCAGTCCTTTATGTTTTTGCCCTATTTTATTTCATGGGTCGTGGTATCCGTAATTGCCTTCAATATCCTGAGTTACGACTATGGAATCGTGAATAAGGTGATTGTTGCGTTCGGCGGAGAAAAAGTAAACCTGTATAACATGCCGAAAATATGGCCTCTTATTATTATTGTATTCAATGCCTGGAAAAGTGTGGGATATGGCTCCATTCTTTACCTGGCTTCCATTATGGGAATTGACACATCCATCTACGAGGCAGCCGAGATTGACGGAGCAGGGAAATTGCAGCGCATTTTTAAAATTACCATTCCGATGGTGCGTCCTACCATGATTATTTTGGTGCTGCTGGCAGTAGGCGGAATTTTCAGAGGAAATTTTGATCTGTTTTACAATTTAATCGGAACCAATGGCACGTTGTATGATGTGACGGATGTGATCGATACGTTTACCTTCCGTGCACTCATCAACAACAATGATATTGGAATGGCTGCAGCGTCTGGCTTTTTCCAGTCCGTTTTATGCTTTGTAACCGTTGTTTTCGCAAACCGTTTGGTTTCGAGCTACGATAAGGATTATGCATTATTTTAGGAGAGAATGGGATGAAGAAAGAAAGTTTAAAGAAGTCAGGACGAAAAAAGATCAGTGGCGTAAATGTGGTCGGATACCTGTTTTGCGGACTGATAGCGCTTGTTTGTCTGATTCCTTTTATCATGGTGCTGTCAGCATCATTTACTTCGGAAGAAGCGATTTCCCTATACGGATTTAGTCTGTGGCCGAAAGAGTTTTCGTTGGAAGCATATAAGGCAGTTTTCAAGTCACCGGCGGTAGTGGTCAAAGCCTATCTTGTCACAATCTCGCTGACTTTAGCAGGTACGGCGATAGGATTGCTACTGCAGACTATGACTGCATATGTCCTTTCCAGGCGAGATTTTGAATGGCGAGGCGGTTTCTCTTTTTTCTTTTATTTTACGACTTTATTTAACGGAGGATTGGTTTCCATATACATCCTGATGACAAGATATCTGGGATTGAAAAATTCCTACCTGGCTCTGTTGCTCCCATTGCTTTTTAACGTTTATAATCTGCTGATCATGAAAAGTTATATGCTGTCCGTTCCGGAGTCTTTGATCGACGCTGCGAAAATCGACGGCTGCGGGGATTTTATGATGCTTTTCCAGGTAGTTATGCCGCTGGTTCGTCCCGCTCTGGCAACAGTAGGACTTTTCATTGCACTGGCCTATTGGAATGACTGGTATAATGCAATGCTTTACATATCGGACAACGAAATGTTTCCGCTGCAGTATTTCCTTTATGAACAAATCAACAATATTCAGGCATACCGAAAGATTTTGTCCAGTGCTGCCAGCGGCGCAGTAGCAGCGGCGTTCAATTTGCCAACCCAGTCCCTCAAGATGGCGCTTACTGTAGTGGCGACCGGACCGATCGTTTTTGCCTATCCGTTTGTACAGAAATATTTCGTTCAGGGAATCACCATCGGTGCTGTAAAAGGATGATGAAACCGGGGAGCGCAACGTTGCGCACGGTTTCCTGCAAAAACTGGTTGATATTGCAAAAAGTTGAAAAAAATAATTGGGTTTTATGCGAATTGATGTAAAAAATGAAATAAGATACTATTTTCTTATGAAGAAAATGCTGCTTCATAAAGGGGAAAATACATAGGGAATAGAAAAGGAGGTTCTTTATGAAAAAGAGACTGTTGTCTGCATTACTGTCGGGCGCATTATTGGGTACGCTTTTCCTTGGGGGTTGTGGATCGGGGGAGACACAAACCCAGAATAGCACAGAAACTGCAGCGAGCACTGCTGTTTCGGAGAGCGAGGGGAAAACCTATCGAGGAAATGATGTTTCAGAACCGGTAACGATTAAGATGTACCTCATTGGGGATCGCACCCCGGATTTCGATCTTGTGTACGATGAAGTAAATAAGAAACTGGAGGAAACCGTAAACGCTACGGTAGAAGTGGAATTTTTATCCTGGGCGGAGCACGATACCAAATATTCTCTTCTGTTTTCTTCCGGAGAAGATTTCGACCTGATTTTTACAGCTACAGGGTGGGCTCATTATAGTGAAACGGCTAATATGGGCGGATTTTATGAGCTTACGCCGGAATTCATTTCTACTTACGCTCCGGACATCCAGGCAGTGGCACCGGAAGATGCCTGGGAACAGGCCCAAATCGACGGAAAAATTTATATGGTGCCCTGTTATAAAAATGAGTATGCGAGCGGCGGCAACCTCTTGGTAAGAGGCGACTTGATGGAAAAGTACGGCTATGAAGATATTACCAGCAGGGAAGAGTTGGAGGCATTCCTTGATGATGTATGTACAGGAGAAGCTTCCGTATCTGCATTAGGAACGGGCGGCGGAGAATTTCAGGATCTGTACGAATGGCTGACTCTTGGATATTCCGCTATCAACGGAGATGATAACAAGCTGTTCATGTATCATTATGCGGATCCTTCGGATCTGGAAGTACGCTATATTCTGGACTGGGATGAGTTTTCCGATTATTGTCATAAAATGCAGGAGATGTACGAGAAGGGCTACTGGTCAGCAGACTCGCTGAATTCACAGGATGAAAAGCAGGACAATTTTTTGAATGGAAAGTCAGCTGTAATGACGTGGAACCTGAGCAATCAGCTATCGTATGGACGAATCGCAAATTCGGAACATCCGGACTGGAACAGCAGAATCATTGATTTTGCTCCTGACCTTGCACAGAAAGTCTATCCATATACCAATAACGGTATGGCAATTAACAGGAACAGTCGTAATAAAGAAAGAGCGATGATGGTTCTGAACGAGTTTTATACCAACCCGGAAATTTATGATCTGACCAAGTTGGGTATCGAAGGCGTACATTGGGAAGCAGTTGGCGAGGATCAGTATAAGCTGCTGGATAAGAATTCGGATTATGGTGTAGACGCAAACTGTAACTGGGGATGGACAAACGAAGCGATCAACCGAACAGAATATGTGGAAAATCCTACTCTGCTGGACGAGACCTACACAGGAATCATTGAAGGTTATGCGGATAAAATCAAGCATCATACCTTGGATGCGTTTGTATTTGACCCGACGCCTGTGAATACGGAAATCGCCATCATCAGTACGCTGATGGACAAGTATTATAAACCGCTGAATCTCGGCATGGCGAAGGACGTAGATGCCACTCTGGCAGAATTTTCAGAGAAAATGGAAGATGCCGGAGTTCAAAAGGTAATTGATGAAATGAACCGGCAGATAGAGGAATTTGTTGCACAAAGACAGTAAAGAGAGTTTTTTAAAGGAGAAACGCTTATGAGAGCATATGATCCGGGAAAGATCGGATGTTATGCCGGATGGAGAAGGTACGAAAAGAACCCGATAATCGGTGAACAAATCGGGGAAGTTTCCGATCCAATGGTCCTTCCAATAAAAGACAGATTTCATCTGTACTACAGTCATCGGTTTCTGAAAAAAATCCTGGTGGCGGTAGGAGAAAACGGATTGGATTTCCGACCTTTCGCAGAAGACGGGGTAACGGAGGAAAAAACAGAATCCAAAGCCTATGTGATCGGTGACACATTTTACTCTGACGGAGGAGATTTTGGCTATTCCCTGATAAGGCGTCCAGAGCTGAAATGGGAAGCAGCTGTTTGCCAGCCATTTGTTTTGTTTGCAAAAGGCAAGTACCACCTGTTTTATACAGGAAAACGGTATGATCCGGTGACAGATGGATACGATCGGTCCGTGATCGGACATGCGACAGGAAATAATGCAATGAACTGGATGGCCTCCAGACAGCCTGTTTTGGAGCCGGATCTTTTGTGGGAGAGAAATGCGGTCTGCTATCCCTGTGTCATCTGGGATGAAAAGGAAGACCTCTTCAAAATGTGGTATTCTGCAGGAGATATAGAGAAACCGCTGGCAATTGGCTATGCAGTCAGTCGTGACGGTGAACACTGGGAAAAACCCTATTCAGAGCCCGTTCTGAAAAAGGACAACAGTGTATTGGAAAAAGAGAGAGTGGGCGCGTGCCATGTGCTTCGGGACGGAGAACAGTATGTGATGTTCTACACTGCCTGGCAGGATGCCTTTAAGTCCAGAATCTGTCTGGCCAGGTCTGAAGATGGAATTTGTTGGGAAAGACATCCCAGCAATCCAATCATTACAGGGGGGCAGTTTGGTGCCTGGGATGTGGAAGCGGTGTGCCGTCCGACGGCAGTGCATCTGGAGAACAAGTGGATCTGTTATTATACCGGCTGTGCCAGAAAAAATCACAGAATTGGTGCATTGATCCATGAAGGAGACGATCTGGGATTTTGCGGAGGACCAAAATGATAGAACAGGATCTGACAAAAATCGGTTGTCATGGAAATTGGCGTCGATATAAAAATAATCCGATACTGAAGGACGATTGGGGAGAGACTTTTGATGTCACCGTAATCCAGGTAGGGGAAAAGCTCAGGATGTATCTGTCTTGGAGAAGTACGAATAGCATTGCATTCGTAGAAGGTGTAGACGGGGTACACTGGAGTGAACCGGTTATTGTTTTGTCTCCGGATTTTACTACAGGATGGGAAGATGATATCAACCGTCAGATCGTACTGGAAAAAGATGGAAAATATTTGATGTGGTATACCGGCATGAAATTCTTAGGCGCAGGAGAGCGAATGAGCAGCGGCAGATCCTGCATCGGATATGCCGAGAGTGATGACGGAATCCATTTTACCAGGAGAAAAGATCCGGTAATGGAACCGGAAGAAGCCTGGGAAAAAACCAACCTGATGTGCCCTCATGTATTGTGGGATGAAGAACGGAAAATTTTTAGAATGTGGTATTCGGCAGGAGGTTTCTGGGAGCCGGATCAGATTGGATACGCAGAGAGTGAAGACGGGATCCACTGGAAGAAACACCCGCAAAATCCCATTTTCAGACCTGAGCCTACACATTTCTGGGAGAAAGAAATTGTTTCTGCCTGCCAAATCTTTCCGATGGATGGATATTACTACATGTTTTATATCGGATTTGAAGACATGTATAAAGCGACGATCAACGTTGCAAGATCAAAAGATGGAATCGAAGGATGGGAACGGTATCCGCATAATCCGATTCTGTCTGGCGGTCCGGAAGGAAGCTGGGATGTGGAAGCTGTTTATAAGCCATGGGTTATGCACATGGATGGTCAGTGGTTGTTGTGGGCAAATGGAAGAAGAGCTGCAGTAGAACAGGTAGGACTGTATATTCACGACGGCGACAACATGTTTGAGGACTGGAATGACTGACAGGAGAAAATTGTGAAGAAAAAGTGGAAAAAGCTTGTTCTGACCGAAGTCAGTCCGTCCGGGTGGTTGAAAGAGCAGATGCAAATGCAGATGAACGGGCTTACCGGTTGTCTGCATGAAAAATGGGATAGTGTCGGTACCTATTCCGGCTGGTTGGGAGGTACTGGAGAAAGCTGGGAACGTGGTCCCTATTATCTGGATGGGCTACTGCCACTATCCTATTATCTGAAGGATGAGAAACACTTTGAAATTTGCAAAAAGTTTCTGGACTGGACGTTAAAGAGTCAGGATAACGAAGGAAATTTCGGACCGGAACAGACCAAGGAAGATTATTGGTCCCGTTTCATAATGTTGAAAGTGATGATTCAATATTATGAAATAACGAAAAAGGAAGAGATTATTGAATTTATTGAAAACTATCTGAAGTATTTAAAAACAGCCATAGAAGACAGACCTTTAACAGGATGGACCCAGGCACGGACAGGAGACGTGCTATATGTGATCAAATGGTTGTATGAACATTTCCAGGCGGAATGGATGATGGACCTACAGAGGGAAATCCGCAGGCAGGCAATCGACTGGACCTCCCTGTTTGCTGATTTTCCTTATCCCAGGCCCACTGCCCATTACTATGACTGGAATGCTTTGAAACGCTTTCAGAATGAGGAAGTGGTGCAGCTGATGCAATATCATCAGACGCATGTAGTAAATGTGTCCATGGGTCTGAAATATGCTGCAATGGAATACTTTTTCGATGGAGATGACGAAAAAAAGAAGCTGGGAATCGAGGCACTGGGAATCGTGGAGAAATACCATGGGATAGCCAGTGGAGCGATAAACGGGGATGAACATTTGAGCGGCGGATCACCGTCTCAGGGAGCAGAGCTGTGCGGCGTTGTGGAACAGATGTTTAGCCTGGAAACGATGATGGAAGTATTCGGGGAACCCGAACTGGCAGACCGACTGGAAAGAGTTGCATTTAATGCCTACCCGGCATCGATCAGTGAAGATTACATGGCGCATCAGTATTTGCAGCAGGCGAATCAGATTCTTGTTTCCAACGCAAAACGTAACTGGTTTAATAATGGGGACGATTCCAATCTGTTCGGACTGGAACCTAACTTTGGATGTTGTACGGCAAACATGCATCAGGGATGGCCGAAATTTGTACAACACCTATGGTTTTGGGAAGACAATTGCCTGGTATCCGCAATCCCGGTACCGAACCATCTTGAGACGAAATCAGAAGGCAAACGAATTACGATTGACGTGGAAACGGAATATCCTTTTGGAGACACCGTTAGTTACCTGGTCAGGGAAGCTGAAACGGACGTCAAACTGAAAATCAGAATACCGGGATGGTGTGCGAATCCGGAACTCCTGACAGAAGGGGCAAAGGTGCGCAGGGAAGGAAAGAATTTCTGGATTGTGGAACACCTGGTATCGGGAAGCAGAATTACAATTCGGTATCCGATGGATGTGCGCTTCAGTAAGTGGTATCACGATAGCGTTGCAGTGGAAAGAGGAAGTCTGGTTTATGCTTTGAAAATGGAAGAAAACTGGGAAAAAGAGCGGGAATGCTGTGGAATTGCTGATTATCATATCAGCAGCACAGAACCATGGAATTATGCCCTCAATCTTCAGGATATTCCAAAGATAGAGATTTACGGGAAGAGAAAGAATCCATTTTCCCATGAAATGCCATCTTCACAGATCCAGATAAAGGCAAAACGAGTGAAAGAATGGGAAATGGTCTGCAATAGCGCTGGTCCGGTTCCGGACAGCCCTGTTTCTTCCACAGAAAAAGAAGAACAGATTACGTTGATCCCCTACGGTGCTACCGCATTGAGGATTTCTCAATTTCCATATTATTAACAAGTTGGTCCCCATCTGTAAGCAAGCCTTATAGTGGATCCTTTTTGAGGAATGAAAGTGCTGCACTCCGTAAACACTGGGATGCAGCACTTTTTGTCATAAAAGAGAAATGTGCAGAAAACTTTTTATTCATGACAATAGAATGCTCGCAGAGCGTGCATTCTATTGTTGAAAACCATAATATATAGAACAAACTCTGCGATCGGCAGGGGCATACGAGGTAGAGAGAACGTGAGAGTACAATGGAACAGAAATTCTAAACTGTCTTATACACCGCAGTTTCTGACGCTGGACAATACTCCATGGTTTCCCCTGATGGGCGAGATTCATTACAGTAGGGTTTCCAATGGACGATGGGAGGAAGAGCTGTATAAGATGAAAGCCGGGGGAATAGACCTGGTGTCGGCATATACCATCTGGATTCATCATGAAGAGGTAGAGGGAGAATGGGATTTTTCGGGGGATCGTGACCTGCGGAAGTTCCTTCAGACAATAAAGAATTGCGGTCTTCATTGCATTCTGAGAATCGGGCCGTGGGCACATGGAGAGGTTCGAAATGGCGGATTTCCGGACTGGCTGATGCAGAAGGAAAAAGAAGGGAAGCTGGTAACAAGAACCAATGATCCGGAATATCTTCGCTATGTCAGGGAATTTTACGGGAAAATTGCAGAGCAGGCCAGAGGCCTTCTTTTGTCTGACGACGGTCCGGTTGTGATGATACAGATTGAGAATGAGTATGGTCATGTGGGCGGAAGAACCGGAGAAGAAGGGGAAGCACATATGCGTATGCTGAAGCTGTTTGCCAAAGAGGTCGGACTGGAGGTGCCGATTTACACGGCAACCGGCTGGGGAGGAGCTGTGACAGGCGGAATGCTTCCTGTTATGGGTGGCTACTGCGAGGCTCCCTGGGATCAGCGGCTGACAGAAATCGAGCCCTCAGGAAATTATCTGTTCACGGAAGAAAGAAATGATCACAACATCGGATCCGACCATGGACTCGGGGTTGGAATTACCTTTGATATGGAACAGGTTCCGTATCTTACTGCAGAGCTCGGAGGGGGGCTGCAGGTGACAAAACACCGGAGACCTGTAGTAACTGGCAGAGATACCGAGGCAATGACACTTGTCAAGCTGGGAAGCGGCTGCAATCTTCTGGGATATTACATGTATCACGGAGGAACCAATCCGGAGGGAAAGCGGACAACGCTGCAGGAATCCCGGGAGACCGGATATCCGAATGATCTTCCGGTGAAAAACTACGACTTCAATGCTCCGATCCGCGAGTATGGACAGCTGTCGGACAGCTATCGGAGAATACGGAGATTATCGTTGTTTCTTCATGATTTTGGAAGTGATCTGGCTCAGATGCCCTATATCCCGCAGCCGGGGAACCCTGGGAAGCCGGAGAATTTTTCTGCGCTTCGCACAGCCGTCCGATGTAATACGAAAACGGGGGCGGGCTTTCTGTTTGTGAATAATTATGTCCGGCACTACCCTATGCCAGAACATCTAGAAACCGCGCTGCAGGCTTTCGGAAAAGACGGAAGAGAGGTGTATGCAGATTTTGGTAAACAGGATATCTTGGATGGAGATTACTTCTTTTATCCCTTCCGGATGCCGCTTGGTGAGCGTGCTGTTCTGGAAAAGGCCAGGGCAATTCCGCTGTGCATGCTTCGGAATGAAAAGGGAGAGCCGGATACCTATGTTTTCTATACCAGAAATGGTGTGGATCCGGACTTTTGTGTGAGCGGAGATGCTTCTCCTGTCACGATACTCACACTTTCTGAAGAGAAAGCACTTCATGCACAGAAAATCATCCGGGATGGAAGAGAGCTTCTTGTGATTTCGGAGATGGATCTGTATCAGAGGGAGAATAAGACAATTGCAGGTTTTCTTCGGACGAAAAAAACGGCAATATCGGAAGTCAGAGTCTATCCTTTACCACAGCATGCGATTTTCGGAATGGAACAGGTGGATGCGAATACCTTTCGGAGCTGTAAGAGTGTTTCGAATCCGGTTTGCTGCAGATTGACGGGAAGGATGGAAACAGAAGACGGAACAGATCTGGTTCTTTCGATTCACGTTGAGGGAATTAGAAAAGAGCTGGAGGAGGCATTGTTGATTCTGAGCTATGAGGGAGAGTCTGCGGAGCTCTATCAGGACGGAAGACTGGTGGCTGACAGCTTTTATACCGGTCAGCCCTGGGAAATCGGGCTAAAGGAGCTTGCCCATCAGCAGGAGGCAGATCTGATCGTTGTAATTCATCCGCTGAAGGAGACCGAAGGAATTTATCTGGAAAAATGGCCTGTAATGAAGCACCATAGGGCTTGCAGGTTGGTAAATGCGGAGACAGCGGCGATTGTTCAGGTTGAGTGAAAACAGCGGAAGTGATCGTAATAAAGAGATTGATACCAATGGGGAGCCTGTCACATGATTGTGATGGCTTCCCATTATCATGTGTGTAATTACGAAAGTACAGCAGTATTGCCTATGGAGTTTATATCATATGGCGATTTCTTATGCTCCAAAAAGTGAGGGAGGAAAGGTGCTGGCGGGAAAACGTCAGGCGTTGCCTGACGGGGCAGTGTAGGCAGGAAGGGAGTTGGGAGGGCTTGGGGAGCGGGGAAGTCCGCATCACCGTAAGGAATCCGGCGTCTGCCGGTGAGCAAGCTCCCCGCATCCGTCGGTTTCCTTCCGGTGGCACTGCTCATTGTTATGCAACAATTTGACTGTTCTTGTTAACAATTGGGGGTGGCAGGACGGAGGGGGTATGGTATGATAATTACAGGAGGGGCGAGAGCCCTGTGTTTGAGATTATTTTATGGGAGGTCAGTTTGAAGAATAAGCGTGGTCGCTCATTCTTCAAACGGCTGTTTGTGCCGCAGGCGTCACAAAGCAGCCATGATCGCAGAGCAGAACCGGATGTTCTGCTCGCGGTTCCTCCGGCGCGAAGCGCCTGCGGAATGGGAGGTTATGATGAAAGATCAGCTTTTAGCAAAATTTGGGGAACTTTTTGGAGGAACAGACGGTGCGAAGGTTTATTTTGCGCCGGGTAGAGTGAATCTGATCGGAGAACATACCGACTATAACGGCGGTCATGTTTTTCCGTGTGCACTGACGATCGGTACTTATGGTGTGGCACGCAGGCGTGAGGATAAGAAGCTACGGTTTTATTCGATGAATTTCGAGCAGCTGGGTGTGATCGAGTCGAGCGTTGAGGGCTTGAAGCCGGAGAAGGAAGCGGACTGGACGAATTATCCCAAGGGTGTGATGTGGGCGTTTGGCGAGAAGGGGATGGAAGTGACAAACGGTATGGATTTGCTGCTGTTTGGCAATATTCCGAACGGCTCCGGGCTGTCTTCTTCCGCATCGGTCGAGGTTTTGACAGGCTATATCCTGCGCGATCAGTATGGTTTCGAGGTTTCCAATCAGGAGCTGGCGCTGATCGGTCAGTTCTCCGAGAATAAGTTTAACGGTGTAAACTGCGGCATTATGGATCAGTTCGCAATCGCGATGGGCAAAAAGGATCATGCGATTTTCCTGGATACTGCGACGATGGAATTTGAGTATGCGCCGATTCAGCTGGAGGGCGCGAAGCTTGTGATTTCCTGCAGCAATAAAAAGCGCGGTCTGGGCGATTCTAAATATAATGAAAGAAGAAGCGAGTGCGAAGCGGCTCTGGCAGAGCTGCAGCAGGTGATCGGCATCGAGTCGCTGGGGGATCTGTCAGAGGAGCAGTTTGAAACCTACAAGTCCGCCATCAAAGATCCCGTCAGAGTAAAGCGTGCGCGTCATGCGGTTTATGAGAATCAGCGTACGATCAAGGCAGTTGCAGCGCTGAAAGCAAACGATATCACAGAGTTTGGCAAGCTGATGAATGCGTCCCACGTTTCCCTGCGGGATGATTATGAAGTAACCGGCATTGAGCTGGATACGCTGGTAGAGGAAGCCTGGAAGGTAGATGGTGTCATCGGTTCCAGAATGACCGGTGCTGGCTTTGGAGGCTGTACCGTCAGCATCGTAAAGGATGAAGCAATCGAGGCTTTTCAGGAGCAGGTTGGAAAGGCTTATCTGGAAAAAATCGGTTACGCGGCAGATTTTTATGTGGTAGAGATCGGTGACGGTCCGGTAGTATTATAAGAAAGGCAGGCAATCAGGGCAATGATTCAGGATAAAATCCGTGAACTGGTGCAGTATGGACTTTTGACAGGTCTGGTATCTGCAGAGGATGAAATTTATACGACAAACCGGCTGCTGGAGCTGTTCCGGATAGAAGATTATCCCTATGGATTCGGGGAAAAGATAGAACAGACAGAAGAAGAGTCGGTCAAAAGACTGCCGGATCTTCTGACGGAAATGATGGATTATGCGGTGGAAAACGGGATCATGCAGGAGGATGGTATCGTTTATCGGGATCTGTTTGACACAAAGATCATGAGCTGTCTGGTAGGACGCCCCAGTGAGATCATCCGCCGGTTTCATGAGGAATATGAAAAGTCTCCGGAAGCAGCGACGGATTTCTTTTATAAATTCAGTCAGGACACGGACTATATTCGAAGATACCGTGTTTGCAGGGATGAAAAGTGGGTAACGCCAACGAAATACGGCGATCTGGATATTACGATCAATCTGTCCAAGCCGGAAAAAGACCCCAAAGCGATTGCGGCGGCAAGGCTGGCAAAGCAGGGCGGTTATCCGAAATGTCTGCTTTGTGTGGAAAACGAGGGTTATGCAGGTCGTATCAATCATCCGGCGCGTCAGAATCACCGGATCATTCCGTTGACGATCAACGGCAGCAGATGGGGATTTCAGTATTCTCCCTATGTGTATTATAATGAGCACTGCATCGTGTTTAACGGCCAGCACACCCCGATGAAAATCGAGCACAATACCTTTGTGAAGCTGTTTGACTTTGTAAAACAGTTTCCTCATTATATGCTCGGCTCCAATGCGGATCTGCCGATCGTCGGCGGTTCGATTTTGAGCCATGATCATTTTCAGGGCGGCAGATATGAGTTCCCGATGGCAAAAGCACCGGTCGAAAAAAGCTTTACCGTCAAAGGCTTTGAAGATGTACAGGCAGGAATTGTAAACTGGCCGATGTCCGTAATCCGCATTTCCGGTCCGGATACAGAGCGGCTGATCGCTCTGGCGGATGTGATCCTGGATGCATGGCGCAGCTACAGCGATGAGGCCTCCTTTATCTTTGCAGAGACAGAGGGGGAGAAGCACAACACGATCACGCCTATCGCCAGAAAACGTGGCGATCATTATGAGCTGGATCTGGTTCTGCGCAATAATATCACCACGAAAGAGCATCCCCTTGGTGTGTTCCATCCCCATGCAAACCTGCACCACATCAAAAAGGAAAACATCGGTTTGATCGAAGTAATGGGACTTGCAGTGCTTCCTGCCCGTCTGAAAAAAGAGATGGCAGAGCTGGAAGAAGCGATCCTTTGCGGGGCTGATCTTCGGCAAAACGAGGTGCTTGCAGCTCACGCGGACTGGGCGGAGGAATTTTTGACCAGACACAGCGAGGTAAATGCCGAAAATATTCATGAAATTGTGCAGCAGGAGATTGGACTGGTGTTCATGCAGGTTCTGGAGGACGCAGGCGTTTATAAATGCACGGAGGACGGAAGAAAAGGATTCGAACGGTTTATTGACCGCTTAAATGCATGACTTTGTGCACAAGTCTGCAAATGTGATATAATGAGCACAAAAGAAAAACAAGCGACGCCGAAGGCGGCATTTGTTTTTCTTGTGTCATTAGAGAACGAGCAGCCTGCGTAGCAGGCGATAAAGCGCGTCAGCGCGGGCTCGTGATATAATGAGCGCAAGAGAGCGGGAACAGGCGAAGCCTGCTCATCGCGAACGGCGAAGCTATTGAGTGAGCTATGCTCACGATATATTGCTGTGCACTATATAGAAAGACCTGCAGCAGGTATAATAAACACAAGCGAAAGGAAAGGGCTGTCGTACTAACGTGCGGCAAGCCCTTTTTTCATGGGAACGGAATGCTTGCAGCGCGTGCATTTTGTTGTGGATGTTGATGCACAGCAAACGGATTTGTGGTATTATGTTTACCGAAATCAAACAGGCATTTGACGAAAGAAGGTTTTATAGATGAAGTTTTTACTGGCGGCACTGAACGCAAAATATATTCATTCCAATCCGGCGCTTTACAGTCTGCGGGCCTATGCGGAAAAATACCATCCGGAAGCCGCGGCACAGGTGGAGCTTGCCGAGTATACGATCAATCAGACGGTGGAGGAAATCCTTGCCGATCTTTATGAGAGAAAGCCGGAGGCAGTGGCTTTTTCCTGTTATATCTGGAATTGGAAAATGATGCAGGAGGTCATTTCCGAGCTGCATCAGGTGCGTCCTGAGCTGCCCATCTGGCTGGGCGGTCCGGAGGTATCCTATCATGCGGAGGAGGTTCTGGAGCAATTCCCGTTTCTGACCGGCATCATGGTCGGCGAGGGCGAGGTGACGTTTTCAGAGCTTTTGACCTTTTATGAAAAAAAGAGCAGCGGACGGTATTCGGAACAGCAGCAGCTGCAGATTGTGGCATTCTGGCCGGGCGCAATCAAACAGGCCGGACTGGACAGTATTGCAGGTATTGTTTATCGAGATCCGATCACCGGGGAGCTTGTGCGGACAAAGGAGCGTTCCCTGACCAATATCAGTGAGATCCCGTTTTTTTATAAGGATATGAAGGATTTTGTCAATCGGATCGTTTATTATGAATCCAGCCGCGGATGTCCGTTTCGGTGTGGTTACTGTCTGTCCTCGATTGACAAACGGGTACGCCTGAGAGATCTGGCACTGGTGAAGGAGGAGCTGCAGTTTTTCCTTGATCAAAAGGTTCCGCAGGTGAAATTTATTGACAGAACCTTCAACTGTAATCATCAGCACGCAATGGAAATCTGGAAATATATTCAAGAGCACGATAATGGAATTACGAATTTCCATTTTGAGATCTCGGCAGATCTGCTGAACGGAGAAGAGCTGGCGCTTCTGGCAAAAATGCGCCCCGGTCTGGTTCAGCTGGAAATCGGTGTGCAGTCCACGAATCTGCAAACCCTTGAAGCGGTCAGACGGCATACAAATCTGGATAAGCTGCGGCATGCAGTGGTACGGATCCATTCCGAATATAATATTCATGTGCACCTGGATCTGATCGCAGGACTTCCTTATGAAGATATGGGAAGCTTTATCCGATCCTTTAATGATGTATACAGCATGAGACCGCAGCAGCTGCAGCTCGGGTTTCTGAAGGTATTAAAAGGCTCCTATCTGGAAGAAATGGCACAGACCTATGGGATCGTGTACCAGAACTGTCCGCCCTATGAGGTCTTGTATACAAAATGGCTGAGCTATGGGGATATCATTCGGTTAAAGCGGGTGGAGGAAATGGTGGAGCTGTATTATAACAGCAATCAGTTTACACATTTGATTCCGGTTCTGCAGAGTCGCTTTGAAAATCCCTTTGCAATGTATGACAAACTGGCTGATTTTTATCAAAAAAAAGGATACTTTGTCCATACGCCTGCCAGAGCTTACCGCTACCAGGTGCTTTTGGAGTTTGCGCAGCAGGAAGACCCGGATGGGATGGAGTTATACCGGGAGCTGGCGGTGTATGACCTGTATCTGCGGGAAAATGCGAAGAGCCGCCCGGCATTTGCATTTGACGAAAAACCGTATCATGATCAGATCGTCGAGTTTTATCAGGAAGAAGAGAAAAACCGCACATATCTGCCGGGGTATGAGGAATATCACGCAAAGCAGCTGCAGCGCATGACCCATCTGGAGGTATTTTCCTGGCCGGTACAGAAAAAGGCGTGGGAGCTGATCAGTATGTTGAAAAGAGGCAAGGTTCCGGAGACGAAAACGGCAATTTTATTCGATTATCAGAACCGGGATCGCCTGACGGACAATGCGAGAACAGCGGTGGTAGAGCTGCCGACCGCTGCGGATGCAAAACCGACGGCCGGACAGGCGACCGCCGCGGATGCAGAAGCAGTCGCCGCGACAGGAAAGGGGGCAGCTGATTGAACGCACACACGAAAGCCATTTTGGATCAGCTCGACGCCCACTACGGGAGAGAATATATCTGCTACCTCAACCATGAAAACGCGTGGCAGCTTTTGATCGCGACGATGCTGAGCGCGCAGTGCACAGATGCCAGAGTCAATATTGTCACGAAAGATCTGTTTGTGAAATATCCGTCGGTCGAAGCCTTTGCGGAGGCGGATTTAAAAGAGCTGGAGCAGGATATCCGTCCGACCGGTTTTTATCATAATAAAGCGAAAAATATCATTGCCTGCTGTCAGAGGCTGATGGCACTGCATGGCGGCGAGGTCCCCTCCGGGCTGGAGGAGCTGACGGCGCTGCCGGGAGTCGGACGCAAGACGGCAAATGTTATCCGCGGCAATATTTTCCACGAACCAAGCGTTGTGGTGGATACCCATGTGAAGCGGATTTCCAAAAAGCTGGGGCTGACAAAAGAGGATGACCCGGAAAAAGTGGAATATGAGCTGATGAAGGTATTGCCGAAGGACCATTGGATTTTATACAATATTCAGATCATCACGCTGGGGCGGACCATCTGCAAGGCGCCGACGCCGAAATGCGGGGAATGTTTTCTGACGGAATGGTGTAAGGATTATCAGAACCGTCAAAAAAAGGAGAGCAGGAAAAAGAAGTGAAAGAATATGTGAGCGTAGATGTGGAAACGACCGGGCTTGCGCCGAAGCAGGATAAAATTATAGAAATCGGGGCAGTGCGCGTCCGGGACGGACAGATTGTCGAAAGCTTTACATCCTTTGTCAATCCGGGGCGCATATTGCCTGCGCATATCACAGAGCTGACCGGGATTTTACAGGAGCAGGTAGATGAGGCAGAGACGATGGAAAGCGTTTTGCCTGCCTTTTTGGAGTTTGCCGGAGATCTGCCCCTTGTGGGACATCGGATTTTGTTCGATTATGGATTTTTGAAGCGCGCGGCGGTGAATATGCGGCTGGATTTTGAACGGAGCGGCGTGGATACCCTGAAGCTTTCCAGACAGTTTTTGTCGGAGCTTCCGAGCAGAAGACTATCCGCCCTGTGCGAACATTTCGAAATTCCGATTCAGGCGCATCGGGCGCTGGAGGACGCGAGGGCAACGCATATTTTATATGAAAAATTACTGGAGCTTTATGGAACAGGCCCGGACCGGGGAAAGGCTTTTGAGCCGGTTCCGCTGATCTGCAAGGTAAAACGCGAATCGCCGGCGACAAAAGCTCAGAAGGAACGTTTGAAAAAGCTTTTTTCCATGCATCAGCTGGTGCCGGAGTATGATGTGGAAATGCTGACGAAAAACGAGGCAAGCCGTCAGATCGACCGGATTCTTGCGGCATATGGAAGCTTGCAAAAGTGAGGGAAGTGCTTTATAATGTGTGGAAGCGCAGCCATGGAAGATGGTGCTTCAATGCTATTTGTCAGATGTTATAAGGCAGTTTGCGGATAAAGGAGCAGAGCATGAATTTCAGAAAGAAAAAGACACAGAAAATTATATCGTCGATCATCATCCTTATTCTGGTGCTGGCGATGATTGTTCCTACATTGCTGTCGTTTTTATAAGCGGCATAGAAAGGAATTTTAAAATGAATCGAATGAAAACCGTACTGATGACGGCTGCCATGCTGGTGTGCGTGTTTGCGTGCACGGCGGTGGCAGGAAAGACTGTATACGCAGCGCCGAATGATACCATCCAGACCGGGATTTCGGCAGATGGCATGGATCTTTCCGGGATGACGCAGGAACAGGCGCAGGGGGCGGTTCAGAGCTATGTGAACGAACTCGGGCAGGCACAGGTGCAGCTGCAGGCGCAGGATGGACAGAGTGTATCTATCAGCCTTTCTGAGCTGGGAATTTCCTGGAAAAACCCGGAGCTTGTTTCGGAAGCAGTGTCCCTTGGAAAAAAGGGAAATATTGTAGCGCGCTATAAGGCGGAAAAGGATCTGCAGAATAAAGGAAAGAATTACCCCGTTGTTCTGGATTTTGATAAAGAAGCGATTCGTCAGGCTGTGACGGAGCGCTGCAGTAAATTTAATGTGGAAGCGATCGATGCGCACCTGACACGGGTTGACGGATCCTTTCAGATCGAAGATGGACAGACCGGATATGTGGTAGATGAAAATGCGTCCGTAGCCGCGATCTACGATTATCTTACGGGCTCCTGGGTCAAAGGGGAAAACGGAAACGTTGCCCTCGTAATGGCAGTGGATGAGCCCAAGGGAAAAACAGAAGAGCTTGCGAAGGTAAAAGATGTGCTCGGAACATTTACGACAAGCTATTCGACCTCCGGTGCGTCCCGCAGCAAAAACGTTGCAAATGGCTGCAGCCTGATCAACGGAACAACCTTGTATCCCGGCGATACGTTTTCTACCTATAATACAGTGAAGCCCTTCTCCACCGAAAACGGTTACGAGATGGCGGGTTCTTATTTGAACGGCAAGGTGGTAGACAGCATCGGCGGCGGTATCTGCCAGGTATCCACAACGCTGTACAATGCGGTTCTGCGGGCAGAGCTGGAAGTGACAGAACGTCACAATCATTCCATGATCGTAACCTATGTAGATCCGTCTGCAGATGCGGCGATCGCAGAATCCTCCGGCAAGGATTTTGTATTTGTGAATAATACGGATTATCCGATTTATATCGATGGACATACGGCAGATAAAAAGATTACATTTACGATCTATGGTGTAGAGACGAGAGCAAAAAACCGCACCGTAGCTTATGAGAGTGAAGTGATTGAGAAAAAGGTTCCGGAAGCGGATCAGATCATAGCGGATGCTTCCCAGCCTATCGGCGTCATCAGCGTCAGCAGCGCACATATTGGCTACAAGGCAAGACTCTGGAAGATTGTAAAGGAAAACGGTGTGGAAGTCAGCCGGGAGCAGGTCAACAGCAGCAACTACAAGATGAGCCCCAGAACGGCAACCGTTGGAATTGCTTCTCCGGATCCGAATGCGACCAGCCAGATGCAGGCGGCCATTGCGACCAGCAGCATTGATACGGTCAAAGCGACCATTTCCAATATCAAAGCGCAGCAGGCAGCAGCGGCGGCATTGACACCGGAGCAGCTGCAGGCGATCGCAGAGGCTCAGGCGCAGGCTGCACAGGCGCAGCAGGACGCAGCGGCGGGAAACTAAGCACCGGATCCTAAAGCAGAGCGGATGGCAGAGCCGGGCTGGAGGTCCGGCTCTGCAATGCTTTGATACGATGGTATTCGGAATGGAGAAAAGCTTATGAAAACAGGGAACGTAACGGGAAACGTTTATAAACGCAGCGTTCATCGAAAAATAGAAACAAACGGCATAGGGGTGAAAGGCGCAGAGTATGGGGAAGGCTGCGCCTTTCTCACGTCTGAAAATGTGGATAAAGCGCCGGAAAAAGCGAAGCAGCTGTGGATTACGGCGCAGAGTCTGTCTGTTTGGTTCGGAGCAGACGGAGCCAAACTTTGCGTTTATGAGGCAGTAAACCGCGCAGCAGCGGCAGCAGTGGGAAAAGGAGAAGCAAAGGTGCGCATGGTGTCCATGCAGCTGATGCTTCCGGCAGACTGTCAAGAGCAGGAGCTGCAGAAGATGACTGTCGCAGCGCAGGAAGCAGCGAAGAAGCTGCAGGTTACGCTCGCGGATGTGAAAGTGCATGTGTCCGGTGCAGTCATTGCGCCTGTTGCGACAGCAGAGGCGCTTGCAGAAGTGTGGACTGCGCCTGCAGGCGCTGCGCTGTCGGCGCGCGCCGGTCAGCAGATTGTAATGACGAAATGGGCGGGACTGGCAGGAACTGTCCGCCTGGAAAAAAGATACCGGGAAGCCCTTTTGAAGCGCTATCCTGCGCAGCTTCTGGACGACGTAGCACAGCTGGAGCAGCACTTTTCGATTTTACCGGAGGCTGCAGTCGCCGGTAAGTCCGGCGTCGGACTTTCCTGTGCAGTATCGGAAGGCGGTGTATTCCATGCACTCTGGACACTGGCAGAGCAGGCCGGGACCGGACTGGAGGTATCTTTAAAGAAGATTCCCATCCGACAGGAAACGGTAGAAATCTGTAATGAACTGGACGTCAATCCCTATGAGCTGTCCGGAAACGGCAGTCTGCTGTTTGTGACCGATCAGGGCGAGATGCTGGCAGAGCAGCTGCAGCAGCAGAAAATCCCGGCGGCGGTGATCGGATTTTTGTCGGCGGACAACGATCGCGTGATTGTCAACGGAGAGGAACGAAGATTTTTAGAACCGGCGAATACGGACGCGATTTATCGGATGGAGTAGTAGAACAGTTGCCGGATATCCGGCAGGAACGGAAGAAAAAAATGAGAGAAGAATTATTAAAAATTATTGAGAAAAACAGCCGGATCGATTTAAAAGAGCTGGCAGTCATCCTCGGCGTAGAGGAAATTGACGTGGTAAACGAAATGGCAGCGATGGAAGCAGAGGGCATTATCTGCGGCTATCATACACTGATTGATTGGGAAAAAACAAGCATCGAAAAGGTTTCCGCGCTGATTGAGGTTCGCGTAACACCCCAGCGCGGTCAGGGCTTTGACAGCATCGCGGAGCGGATTTACAAGTATCCGGAGGTACATGCAGTGTACCTGATCTCCGGCGGTTTCGATCTGCTCGTAACACTGGAGGGCAAATCCCTGAAAGAAGTTTCCGCGTTCGTTTCGGATAAGCTTTCCACGTTGGACAGCATTTTGAGCACAGCGACCCATTTTATCCTGAAAAAATATAAGGATCACGGAACGATCCTGACCCGCAAATGCGAGGATCAGAGGGAGATGATTACGCCATGAGAAATCCCCTTTCTGATACAATCGTTACGATTAAACCGTCCGGAATCCGGAAATTTTTCGATATCGTCAGCGAAATGGAGGATGCGATTTCTCTGGGTGTCGGCGAGCCGGACTTCGATACTCCGTGGCACATCCGCGACGAGGGCATTTATTCTCTGGAAAAGGGACGTACCTTTTACACTTCCAATGCCGGCTTGAAGCAGCTGCGGGAGGAAATTGCGCATTATTTGAGACGCCGCTATCAGGTGTCCTATGATCCACTGCATGAAATCATGATTACAGTCGGCGGCTCTGAGGCCATCGATATTGCGCTGCGTGCGATGGTAAATCCGGGAGACGAGGTGCTGATTCCACAGCCGTCCTATGTTTCCTATGAGCCGTGCGCCGTGCTTGCAGGTGCGAAGCCGGTCATCATCCCGTTGAAAGCGGAAAACGAGTTCCGCCTGACGGCACAGGAGCTTTTGGATGCAATCACGGAAAAGACGAAAATTTTGATTTTACCCTATCCGAATAATCCGACCGGTGCGATCATGGAACGGGAAGATCTGGAAGCGATCGCAAAGATCGTGGAAGAAAAAGATCTGTTTGTGATATCGGATGAAATTTACAGTGAGCTGACCTATAAAGGCAATCCGGTTTCCATCACACAGATTCCGGGGATGCGGGAGCGGACGGTCCTGATCAACGGATTTTCCAAGGCATATGCAATGACCGGCTGGCGTCTGGGCTATGCCTGCGGACCGGAAGTGATTTTAAAACAGATGCTCAAAATCCATCAGTTTGCGATCATGTGTGCTCCTACGACGAGCCAGTATGCGGCGGTAGAGGCGCTGAAAAACGGCGATGACGATGTAGCGGAAATGCGCGAACAGTACAATCAGCGCAGACGCTATCTGCTGCATGCCTTTGCAGAAATGGGGTTGCCCTGCTTCGAGCCTTACGGCGCGTTTTATGTGTTCCCCTGTATCAAGGAATTCGGCATGACCAGCGATGAGTTTGCGACGCGTTTTCTGCAGGAAGAAAAGGTTGCAGTCGTGCCGGGCACGGCGTTTGGGGACAGCGGCGAGGGCTACATCCGTATTTCCTACGCTTATTCCCTGGAAAATCTGAAAGTTGCGATCGGGCGGCTGTCGCATTTTGTAAAAAAACTGAAAGCGGAAAAGGAATGATAAAGATATGTTAAACATCGTATTGCATCAGCCGGAAATCCCGGCGAATACGGGAAATATCGGAAGAACCTGCGTCGCGACCGGGACGGTTCTGCATCTGATTGAGCCGCTGGGCTTTTCTTTGAGTGAAAAGCAGTTAAAGCGCGCAGGCATGGATTATTGGAATCTGCTGGATGTGCGCCGCTACATCAATTTTGCGGACTTTCTTGAAAAAAATCCGACGCTTGTAAGCGGCGAGCCGGATGCGCCGAAGCTCTGGATGGCGACGACGAAAGCGCATCAGGTTTACAGCGATGTAAAGATCGGACCGGACGATTATATTATGTTCGGCAAGGAGAGTGCCGGAATCCCGGAGGAAATCCTTGTGGAGTATGAAAAGAGCTGTATCCGCATTCCGATGGGACAGGATATCCGTTCCCTGAACCTGTCCAACTCCGTAGCGATCGTTTTGTATGAAGCGCTGCGCCAGAATCATTTCGTAGGGTTACAGGAAGGTGGAGAACTGCACCGGCTGCACTGGAAAGCGTAAGGCAGCCCGCCCTACGCTTCGTTGTCCTGCACGGGCAGGGAGAAGATAAACTCGCTCCCGACGCCCTCGGTGCTGATGACGTTGATATTTTCGTTGTGCGCCTGGATAATTTCTTTTGTAATGGAAAGTCCCAGCCCGGTTCCCTTTTTGTCTTTGCCACGGGAAAGGTCGGTCTTGTAGAAACGATCGAAGATCAGCCGCAGGCTGTCCTTCGGGATTCCGATACCACTGTCCTTGACGGAGACAAAAACCTTTCCATGCTTTTCGTTTGTCTCGATGCGAATAGCAGAGTCAGGGTGGGAAAATTTAATCGCGTTGTCGAGCAGGTTGTATAAGACCTGCTCGATTTTGCTTTTGTCGGCGAGAACGGGCATACGGTCGCCAGTTAAAAGCAGCTCGATGCCGATATGCTTCTGCTGGCAGGTTCCTTCGAAGGAAGCGGCAGTAGAGCGAATGACCGAATTTAAATCGAAAACAGATTTTTCCAGGATCATGCCCTTCATATTCAGGTTGTTTAAGGTCAGCAGGCTGTTGGTCAGCTTTGTCAGGCGTTCCGTTTCGTTTAAGACGATGCCGAGATATTTTTCGTGGAGCTCTGGAGGGATCGTTCCATCCAGCATCGCCTCCAGATACCCTTTGATTGAAGTCAGCGGAGAGCGGAAGTCGTGAGAAACGTTGGCGATGAATTTTTTCTGGTTATCCTCGGCGCGTGCGATCTCACTTGCCATGAGAGACAGGGAGGCAGCCAGATAACCGATCTCATCCTCACTGTCTATCTGAAATTCATAATGCAGATTGCCTGCCGCGTACTGCTCGGTGGCTGCCGTGATCTTGCGCAGCGGCAGATAGACCATTTCTGTAAAGAAAATCAGAATGATCAGCGACAGCAGGAAAAAAATCACGAGCATAATATAGGAAATATTCAGCAGGCTTTCGCTGGAAGCCCGAATATTTGCCATGGGGATATGGATGACAACATAGCCCTGCACTTTAAAATTGGAAGTGATGGGCGCAAATACACTGAGCATTTCCTCCTGGAAGCAGCCGAAAAAGTCACCAACCGTATAAAAGGAACCGGCGGTGATGGTCGAGTCAAAATTTTCCACGCGAGACTCATGATTCACATCCAGCGGTGTTTCCGTTGTCATGATAATACGTCCGGATGGATTAATGATCCAGATTTGGGAGGACAGGTAGGTGCTGAGCGCATCCAGCTGTTTTTTGACCTCCTCGAGGGAAACGTTGCTGCTGTATAAGTCGGAAGCGTAAGTATTTGCGATCAGAGTAGCTTCTTTATAAAGGGAGTCCGCCTTTTCCCGTTTCAGATGCTCCAGCGTCATACTGGAAACGAACGTTGCTACGACTAAAAATCCGAAAAATCCGAAGATCAGGTAGCCGAGTACAAATTTCAGATACAGGGTTTTGCGCATGTCATCTTACCTCGAATTTGTAGCCGATTCCCCAGATCGTGGCGATTTTCCAGTTTGCATGATCCTTGATCTTTTCGCGCAGACGCTTGATGTGTACGTCTACCGTGCGGGTGTCGCCAATGTATTCATAGCCCCAGATCTGATCCAGAAGCTGTTCTCTGGAAAAAACGTGGTTGGGCGAAGCTGCCAGAAAATAGAGAAGCTCCAGCTCCTTTGGCGGCATATCGACATTTTTTCCCATATACATAACGGAATAATTGGTTTTATTGATTGTCAGATCGGGATATTCGACACATTCCACAGCAGGCTTTGCCGGAACGGCAGCAGCTGGCTTGTAGCGGCGCAGCACCGCCTTGACTCTTGCGACAAGCTCCTTGGAGTCGAAGGGCTTTTCCATGTAATCATCCGCACCAAGCTCCAGGCCGAGCACCTTGTCAAAAATTTCGCCTTTGGCGGACAGCATGATGATGGGAACAGAGGAACTGCTGCGGACTTCACGGCAGACCTGATAGCCGTCGATGCCGGGAAGCATCAGATCGAGCAGAATCAGGTTCGGCGCGAAGGTATCCACAGCGCGGAGGGCGGATTCCCCGTCCTCCACGATCATCGTATCAAAGCATTCCTTGGTCAGGTACAGTGAAATGAGTTCGGCGATATTGGCATCGTCGTCAACAATCAGAATTTTCTGTTTATTTACCATAATGAACCTCGTTATTTGTTTTTGCAAAGTCGGCAGATGATTGCCGTCCTGCGGATTATTTTTTAAATTCTACAATCGTTACGCCGGCATCGCCTTCGCCGTATTCGCCCTGTCGGAAGGATTTGACATATTTGATGCGCTTTAAATGCTGCTGGATGGCCTTGCGCAGGGCACCGGTCCCCTTGCCATGTACGACGCGGACGTTTTCCAGATGTGCCAGATAAGCGTCGTCCAGATATTTATCGAGGGCAGCGAGGGCTTCGTCTACCGTTTTGCCCAGCAGATTGATCTCAGGGGAAACGGAGAAGGACTTGGACATCCGGAGCTTGCCGGTATTTGTTTTGGACATCGTAGGTGTGGTAATCGTCGCTTCCTCGATGCGGACAAGGTCTTTTATGTTCGTGGAGGTGCGCATGATGCCGCACTGCACGAAGAGGTTGCCCTTTGCATCAGGCAGGCTGCTGACCGTACCCTTGAGCCCCATGGAAACAATGCGCACGGCATCGCCTTTTTTGAGCTGTTCGGGCTTTAATGCCGGAGCTTTGGGTTTGTCTTTTGCAGCGACGGAAAGCTTGCTGTTTTTGTCGTCGATGTTGCTGCGCAGCTTTTGACGTGCCTGTTCCAGATCCTTCATGGAAGCGCCGGGACCGGCTTTCTGGAAAATGCGGATCGTTTCGTCTGCGGTGTCCTTTGCTTCACGCAGAATATCCCGCGCTTTTTCATTCGCTTCGCGCAGGATACGGTCCCGCGTCTGGTCGATTTTATCGTTTTTCTCCTGTAGCTTATGCCGGAGGGCTTCGATTTCTTTTTTGTAATCTTCGATTTCGCGGCGTTCTTTTTCAATTGTAACGCGGCTCTTTTCCAGATCGGAAATAACGTCTTCAAAGCTGACGTCCTGTTCGTCGATCTGCTCCTTGGCGGCTTCGATGATTTCGTCGGAAAGACCGAGCTTTTTGGAAATTGCAAAGGCGTTACTTTTTCCGGGAATGCCGATCAGCAGCCGGTAGGTAGGGCGCAGCGTTTCCACATCGAATTCACAGCAGGCGTTTTCAACAAATTTCGTAGAAAGGGCGTAGATTTTCAGCTCGCTGTAATGTGTGGTCGCCATTGTGCGGATGCCGCGGTCATGCAGATAGTTTAAAATCGCAATCGCCAGCGCCGCACCCTCAGTCGGGTCGGTCCCGGCCCCCAGCTCGTCGAACAGGCACAGGGAATCTGCGTCTGCCTTTGCCAGAATGGAGACGATGGAGGTCATGTGGGAGGAAAAGGTACTCAAACTCTGTTCAATGCTCTGTTCGTCGCCGATATCTGCAAAAACCTCTGTAAAGACAGACAGCTGTGACCGGTCGAGGGCAGGAATGTGCAGACCTGCCTGCCCCATCAGTGTGAACAGTCCGACTGTTTTTAAACATACGGTTTTACCGCCGGTGTTGGGACCGGTGATGACGAGAAGATCGAAATTTTTGCCAAGCTCGACGTCGATCGGAACGACTTTTTTGCGGTCAAGCAAGGGATGTCGTCCCTGACGGATACGAACGATATGCTCGTCGTTGAAAAGTGGACGGGAAGCATTCTGATCCATCGCAAGGGAAGCCTTTGCAAAGATGAAATCGAGCTGCGTCATAATTCGCTGGTTTTCTGCGATCTCAAGGGTGTGTGCACCTGCTTCGGCACTCAAATTTGCCAGAATAACGGCGATTTCCTTTTGCTCCTCGATTTCCAGCTCACGCAGCTGGTTGTTTAAGCTGACAACGGCTGCGGGCTCGATGAAAAAGGTGGAGCCGGTGGAGGACTGGTCGTGCACCATGCCGGGCACCTGACCTTTATATTCCGCCTTGACGGGGATACAGTAGCGTCCGTCGCGGGTGGTAATCACGGCATCCTGCAGATAGTTTCTGGCGGAACCGTTTACCATGCTGTTTAACTGGTTGTGAATTTTTTCCCCGGTTAATACCATGCTCCGCCGGATTTTTTTGAGGGCAGGGCTGGCGTCGTCCGCGATTTCATCCACGTCGATGATGCAGCGGCGGATTTCTTTGGAAAGGGGGGCGAGGGGTTCGAGACAGTGAAAATATTCTGTCAGGGAATCCTGCTGTTCTTCGTCCTTGTCGGAGCGCCCGAAGTTTTTGACACGGGCGGTGTTTTCCAAAAGACCGGCGATGCGCAGCAGCTCTTCAGAGGAGAGGGTGCTGCCGATTTCGAGGGAGCGCAGGCACATGCCGAGGGGCTTATTGCTGCCGAAATTCAGGCTGCCTTTCTGGAAAATCCGGGTCAGGGCATCTGCAGTTTCGGTCTGAGCCTGTTCGATCTGCGCAAGATCGGTCATGGGCACGAGATCCCGGCAAAGCTGTCGTCCGGGGTCCGAGGTTGCTTTTTGTTCCAGCATATGAATGACTTTATCATATTCCAATACGCGTAAAACTTTCGCGTTCATAGTAGTTCCTTTCGTTTCTCAAAACACAGTGCCAAAAGGCACCTATCTTTGTTCCATAAAATGCTGCACAGCAGAATCATTACACAGGATTGACGCTGCTGTCTTGTGGTACAGGCGGCTACCCCTATCATACCATATAGAGAGAGAAACCGGGGAAAAATTTTGCGCCCGGAAAAAGTCTTTCCGGCACTTGTGTGCGGACGGGCAGATGAGGTATACTGAAGAGTACCAAACGGGCAGAAAGGAACCGATACTTATGGAGGATAACAGACCGAATCAGGATCTGACGAATCAGGATATCGAGTTTATCAAAGAAAAGGTAAAAGAACGGCCACTGAACCGTCGGAAACTATTCAAAAGAACGTTACTGACGGCGAGCATGGCAGCAATTTTCGGGCTGATCGCCTGTGTGACCTTCCTTGTGCTGGAACCGGTATTTTCCAATCTGCTGTACCCGGAGGAGGAGCCGCAGCAGGTGGAGCTGAAGGAAGAAAATATCGAGGATGAGATGCGTCCGGAGGATATGATTCTGGAAGAAGAGACGGAAACGGAGACAACGACAGAGCTGCAGACCGTTGTGGAAAAAGTTGCGCTGGAAATCGGGGATTATCAGAAGCTGTACCGGAATATGTATACGGTGGCGAAGACATTTGCAGATCATTCGATGGTTACAGTGACCGGTGTGGTGTCGGATGTGGACTGGTTTGATAACACTTATGAAAACCAGGGACAGACGGCAGGGCTGATCGTTGCGGATAACGGTAAGGAGCTGCTGATTCTTGTGGACGATGCAGCCATCAGTCAGGCGGAGGAACTGGAGGTTTCCTTTTACAGCGGACGGAGTGTGCCCGCTTCGCTGAAGGGAAAGGATAAGGAAACGGGACTCGCCATTTTGAGTGTGGCGCTGGAGGATATTCCGGAGGATATCCGGAAAAATGTCGGATCGGCGACGATGGGAAGCTCCGGCAGTAGTGTACAGGCTGTGCCGGTGATTGCAATCGGACGTCCGCAGGGTGCGGAAACGATAATTTTCGGAATGGTAACTTCTGTGGATTATTATCAAAATCTTACGGATCATAATGTCCGCCTGTTAAAGACAGATATGACGGGGTTGCAGGGAACCGGAGGCGTTTTAATCAATCTTTCCGGAAAGGTACTCGGCATCGTGCACGCCGGGGAAGTAGAGAGTTCCGATGTGCTCAGCGCATATGGCATTTCCGATCTGCTGACGACGGTTGGCAAGCTGTCGAATGGTCAGAAAATCGCCCATATGGGCATTACCGGGACGGATGTACCGGACGAAATCCATCTGGAAAAACATGTGCCGGTCGGTGCATATGTGACGGGAATCATAATGGATTCTCCCGCGATGAAAGCGGGAATCCAGAGCGGCGACGTAATTGTTGGCATGAAAGGAGAAGAGATAACTTCGTTTGCGGACTATCATGCGGTGCTTCTTTCCTGTGAGCCGGACACGACGGTGACAGTCACTGTGATGCGGCAGGGACAGGAAGAATATCAGGAAATGGAGATTGAGGTGCTTTTGCAGGAGTAAGGCGTAGAGGATAGCGAAAGGCTTTTGATGCAGGGCTGCTGTTTTCGGCTTTGCGCAGCATTGTTAACAGAATAGAGATTTTTGGAAAAGAGGAAAAGAAAATGAAATTTATTAAGGATTATAAAGAAGGCGACAGAGTATTCGATATTTATCTGTGTAAGCATAAACAGTCTGCTGTGACGAAGAATGGTAAGCCGTATGAAACCGTCATCCTGCAGGATAAGACCGGCACGGTAGACGGTAAAATCTGGGATCCCAACAGTGCGGGCATCGATGATTTCGACAGCCTGGATTATATTGAGGTCTATGGCGATGTGACCTGTTTTCAGGGCGCAAACCAGATCAATATCAAACGAATCCGCCTGTGCCGCGAGGGCGAATACGAGCCAGCCAACTATCTTCCGGTCAGCAAAAAGGACATTTCCGTGATGTATCAGGAGCTGCTTTCCTATATCAACAGCATGGAAAATGAATGGCTCAAAAAGCTGATGGAGGCGTTCTTTGTAAAAGACGAGGCGTTTCTTACAAACTTCAAAAAATCTTCCGCAGCGAAAAGCGTACATCATGGATTTGTAGGCGGTCTGTTGGAGCACACGCTTGGCGTTGTGAAGCTGTGTGATTATTTTGCAAAATCCTACCCGATGTTAAAAAGGGATCTGCTTTTGGCTGCTGCAATGTGTCATGATATCGGCAAGACAAAAGAAATTTCCCTTTTCCCGCAGAACGATTACACGGACGATGGACAGCTGCTTGGTCATATCGTAATCGGAACGGAGATGGTCAGCGACAAAATTCGGATGATCCCGGGCTTTCCGACTGTGCTTGCTTCGGAATTGAAACACTGCATTTTGGCGCACCACGGAGAATATGAATACGGTTCTCCCAAAAAGCCTGCGCTCATGGAAGCGATGGCACTGAACCTGGCGGATAATGCAGATGCGAAGCTGGAAACCTTTACGGAGATTCTGGAGGGAACTTCTGAAACCGGATGGCTGGGTTACAACCGGCTCTTTGAATCCAATCTGCGCATGACGCGGATGGACTAAGACGGCTCAGCCGAAGGAATGGACGCAGTGCAGCTGCCGAAGCATGGAGGATGACGTGAATATACAGAAAAATCAGATTTTTACAGTGAAAATTACAGATATGGGAACAGACGGAGAGGGCATCGGACATCTGGAGGATTCCGATGCCCTTTCAGGCAATGGTTATACGCTGTTTGTCAAGGACGCGGTTCTGGGCGATACGGTGCGTGCAAAAGTCGTAAAACCGAAAAAGGGATATGCCTTTGCGCGTCTGGAAGAAGTGCTGGAACCGTCGCCCGACCGCGTGGAGCCGGTCTGTGCGTATGCGAGACAGTGTGGCGGCTGTCAGCTGCAGGCGGTTTCCTATGAAAAGCAGCTCGCCTTTAAGGACCGCAAGGTCAAAAACAACCTGATCCGGATCGGCGGCTTTGCCCCGGATTTTGTAGAGGAAATTATGGAAGCGCCGGTCGGGATGGAGCATCCGTTCCATTATCGCAACAAGGCGCAGTTTCCGGTCGGAATGGACAAAAATGGTCGTTTGATTGCGGGTTTTTATGCCGGACGGACACACACGATTATTGAAAACAGGGACTGTGCGCTCGGCGTTGCGGAAAACAAAATCGTTTTGGATATTGTGCTGGATTTTTGTACGGAAAAGAAAATTCCAGCATACGATGAAACGACAGGAAAGGGATTGCTGCGCCATGTCCTGATCCGTAAAGGCTTTTCAACAGGACAGATTATGGTCTGTCTGATTCTCAACGGCAGTTCGTTTGCGGCAGAGCAGGAGCTTGCGGACAGGTTGTTTGAAAAGGTGCCCGGAATGACCAGCTTTTCGGTCAATTCCAATACAGAGCGGACAAATGTGATTATGGGCAGTAAAACCCGGACGATCCGCGGAAAAGATCGCATTGAGGACACGATCGGCGGGCTTGTTTTCACAATTTCGCCCCAGTCCTTTTATCAGGTCAATCCGGTTCAGACGGAAAATATTTACAGTCAGGCGCTTTCTTATGCAGGACTGACCGGAAATGAGACAGTCTGGGATCTTTACTGTGGAATCGGCACGATTTCCCTGTTCCTGGCGCGCCAGGCGAAACAGGTCTACGGCGTGGAAATCGTCCCGCAGGCAATCGATGATGCGCGCCAGAATGCAGTGCGCAACGGCATCGACAATGCGAAATTTTATGTCGGAAAAGCGGAGGAGGTGCTGCCGCACTTATACGAAACAGAAGGAATTTTTGCGGACGTTATCGTTGTTGATCCTCCGCGCAAGGGCTGTGACGAAGAGTGCCTCAATACCATTTTAAAAATGCGCCCGAAGCGCCTGGTTTACGTCAGCTGCGATTCCGCGACGCTCGCCCGCGACTTAAAATATCTCTGCAGCCAGGGCTATGAGTTAAAATGCGGCAGGGCGTTTGACAACTTCCCGATGGGGGGACATGTGGAGACGGTTGTCTTGCTTTCCAAGGGC
>ENA-ORUU01000241-ORUU01000241.1-human-gut-metagenome-genome-assembly--contig:-NODE-241-length-51823-cov-15.0163_pt1 | contig 51823 bp, 51 predicted proteins | sample MGYA00242085_ERZ509221 | MGnify/ENA primary metagenome ERZ509221 (study PRJEB26280, sample SAMEA2338809) | human gut metagenome | biome: human gut; feature: human-associated habitat; material: faeces... | reverse complement strand
GCAGAAAGTTCGTACATAGTATCAAACTACTGACCAAGGCTATAAACAGGAGGAAGTAGCCGTTGGCGATGTTGTCTGTCTATATGTTACGGCCCCGGTTTCCGCTGTTCTATATCGGTGCGAAGCTACAGAAGTCAATATTCCTTACCATTATGATGATGGCAACGTACCTATGAACCATGTGATGAGATTGAAAAAGCTGGATCAGTACAACCCGTCTTTTCTCCCGTTTGAGAAGCTGAAAGCCTATGGGATTGGTGCGGTACGTGGGCCACGAAGAATGCCTCACAGTCTGATTTGCGAACTGGAAAGGAATCGGTATGAGCAGTGATATTTGGAATCCCTGGCATGGCTGCCGCAAATACAGTGAGGGCTGTGACCACTGCTATATGTACTATCTGGACAATGAACGGGGCAAATCAGGCGGGGAAATTTATAAAGTCAAGACAAATTTCGATTCATAATGTAAGAGTAAGGTCTATCCGGCCTTGCTCTTTTCCTTTAAAATGGAGGTATGGTCTGACGAAATTTCCGATTGGGACACCACGCCCGCAGACAAATGTGTCAGCCAGCCTCCATTGTTTTGTGCTCGATTCAGCAAGTTGGGACATAGCTCCCGTTTCACGATTGAATATGTGCGTACTTTGGAAAAGCTGGATAGCCATAAATCGAAACGAAAGAAGGAATGTCAATGCTCGCAGTAGGAATCGATATTTCCAAGTCAAAAAGTGTAGCAGCCATCTTAAACCAAGATGGATCAATGCACACAAGTCCTTTTGAATTTCACCATACGCAGCCCGAACTAGACGCTTTCATCAAGTATATTTTGAATAGCAATCAATCTGCTACCATCTTAATGGAAAATACCGGGCATTACCATTATCCTGTTCTGAAAGCGTTTCGGGAAGCCGGGCTCCCTGTTTGTATGGTTAATGCCTATCAAATCAAGAAATTCGGAGACATGGATCTTCGCAAGGCCAAAACGGACAAGAAAGATGCAGTGCGGATTGCCAGATATGCATTGGAAAAGAGTTATTCTCTGGTTCCATACACATCTATGGAGCAGAAATACGAAGATTTAAAATTTTTGGCACGACAGTATAATCAGCGAATGCTTACCCTTAAAACCAACAAAGTATTTCTACTTAATCTATTGGATGAAACGATGCCTGGCATAACCAACATTCTGCCTCTAACGACCAGAACGCCAGAAACCAGTCTTTCCGTTCTCTTTATCAATCGTTTTAAATCCTACGATCGTATAAAGAAAATGGGAAAAAGTCGTTTCCTTGACGCATTTGAAAAAATCGCAAGAAAATCTCGAAATCGCCAAACCAAAACATATGGGTTGGCAATTTACGAAGCTGCATTACGCAATATCACAACAAGAGGAGAAAACGAATACACTCTTGCGGCTCAAGATCAATGCCTTGAACTTGTCTGTGAATCCCAAAAGGCCGCTGATTCAATTATTCCAAAAATGCAAACATTAGCTGAAACGTTGCCCGAATATGCCGTTCTGCGCTCTATGGCCGGTGTTGGGGATCGACTCGGTCCTCTTATCCTTGCTGAAATTGGAGATATCCGCCGCTTTCACAGCGGAAAAGCACTCAACGCTTATGCTGGTAACGATGCGCCTCCATATCAGTCTGGAACATTTGAGAGCCACAATCGCCACATATCAAAACGTGGGAATGCGGCTCTCAGAAAGTATTGCTTTGAGGTTATGCAGGCGCTCAAACTTACACGACCTCAAAATGACCCTGTCTACCTTTTTCTGCTCAAAAAGGAACAGGAAGGGAAACCGTATAACGTAGCTAAAATGGCCGGAGTCAACAAGTTTCTCCGCATCTACTACGCGAGAGCGATGGAAACGCTCAAGCAACAGTAACCACTGACTCTATTATATAGTTTTTTCAAAAATCCACAACTGCTGTGGGTTCAATTTAATGCGCCCTTTTTCCAAAAGAAAATCGAAAAATCTATAAAAAACTCTTGACAAACACATTAGCAAGATTTGTATGCCTACATTAGTGCATCCAAATGTTGTTTTCCAAATCGCGCAGCCGACCTTTATAATCGTTGATGAGAGCCTCAGCATTTTCACCATCCGGGAAAGTTACCAGATAGCCGTCCCCGGCCTCATGAAAACCAATGATTCCCGCAAGCCCTGCCATCTCGGCCACTTTCAGCAGGGTGTGGTAGTCATACTCGGCGGCACTGATATATAAATTCATGGGAGAAACCTCGCGTTTCAGAGAGATGATTCTATTATAGCAACATCTTTTCATAATTGCAAAGAAAATGCTGTATCGTCCAGAATCGGAAGATACAGCATTGCTTTTTTATATGTAATGGCCCTTTAGCCCAATTTGTTGTCTGGCCTTGACCGAGCGATTGCTCTGGCATGGTCTAAGGCGCAGTGGTGTGCGGGATGCTTCCCGCGTTTGTTTTGATTACGAGACTTATTATAGCGGCGACTTGTGTGTAGAATTTAAAAGCTGTTTGAACGATTTTGAAATTCAATTTGAATAATTTATGACGTGGGGTGATGCCATGAAAGATATTAAAGAAAAGCCAACCGCGCATATGCCGAGAAGCAATGCAACCGGGGAAATCCCGAAAGCTGCGCTGAAAAAGGCGTGGGCGGAGGCCAAGGAGAAAAGCCGAACCATGCTGCGAGAAAGCACTTCTACGCAGGGAGACGGTGATTATACAACTGCGCAAGATACCAGCTCGGTGGTAACCGATACATCCTATTCGGTCATCAAGCAAAACACAGATTTCACCGTGCAGCAAGGGCGCAAGATTGCCCGCAAACAGATAGAAAAATACCGGGAACGCCGTTCCGCCGAGCAAACCGAAACCACCCGCGCCCACACCGCCGGTGAGCGCAATGTCAGCCCGAAACAGACCGAGCGCGGCACGCTCCCCGATGCAGAGCAACGTCCGCGTTGTGGGGCAGATTTGCCCCGACAGCGGGCAAAAGAAAAAGCCGTCACCGCCAAGACCGTGCCGCGCGATATTCGCGGTGTGACCCAAAGTCAGCGCCAACTGCGAACCGCCGCAACTGAAACTGTGCGGAGCATAACAACCCAAGCACAAATGCAGACCCGTACCCGTCAAGTGCAGCTTGCTATCCGGAAAGCCACCAGCAGCACCCGCAAGACGGCTGTGGCGGTACGCTCGGCAATACGGCATTTTCTTGTCAGCCTGCACAGTCTTGTCGCGGCCATTGCTGCAGTGATTAGCGTGGCACTCAGCATTATTATTGTCATCAGCCTTGTGGCCTTTGTGTCCGGCTCGGCCTATGGCATCTTTTTTGCCGCCAATGCCCCCAACGCCGACACAATTACCGTACAACAGGCAGTAGAAACACTGACAGTAGAATACCGCGACAGGCTGGAAGAAATCTCCGACACCGTACAGCATGACCGCCAAGACATTACAGCCAACGATGACATGTACTACATTCGTTGGCAAGATGTCCTGGCGGTCTTTTCTTCGTATGTTTCGGGAAATGAACAAGGCGCACCCGTTGCGGCACTGACAGAGGAACAGGTGGATAAACTGCGGGAAACTATGTGGGCAATGAACGCAGTGGACTATTTCACCCACCCGGAGACGACTACCATAGACACTACCGATGAGGACGGCAACCCGACTACCACAGAAATCACCGAAACTGTCCTTGTAATCGAACTGACCCACAAAACACCCGACGAGATGGCGGCAGATTATCATTTCACCACCCGTCAGAACACCTATCTGCAACTTTTACAAGACCCGCAGTATGAGGAACTGTGGGCAGAATTGCTCGGCGGTTTTGCACAGGGCGGTGGAGAACTTATGAACCCGGACAGCACCCGCATCCCGACAGGCACCCTGCAATGGCCGCTGCCTGTCGCGGGTACGATTACTTCTCAATTTGGTCACCGCGTGGACCCCATCACCGGCGAGGTAAGCTCCCACACCGGCACCGACATTGCCTGTGCCGAGGGTACGCCGATTCTTGCTGCGGCAGACGGCATCGTCACCGTTGCCAACGGTCTTGACAGTTGGGGCGGCAGCTACGGTTACTACATTCAAATCGACCACGGCGGCGGGCTGGAAACACTGTACGCCCACTGCTCGTCCATTTGCGTCACCACCGGTCAGCAGGTGCAGGCGGGTGAGGTCATTGGTTATGTCGGTCATACAGGGCGGGCAACAGGAAACCACTTACATTTTGAAGTTCATATTAATGGCGTTCGTAGGGATGCGGAGACTTACTTTACTGTATAGCAAATATTTGAGACTGAGAATCTTATTTTCTATATAAAGAGAAAAGCAGTAGATAAATCCTTAGATTCACTCTACTGCTCAGAAGCTCTCTAATTTTCTTGATAGTTCAGTGAGCTCTTTCGCTGTTTCTTGTGTATGGTGAAGCAGAGATTCTTTCATTTCGGAAGGGCAATTAGAATAGAGCAATTTCATTTGGGTTGCCCTTTCATCGTCTAACGAAATGTCAGGATTGATAAGTGTATCCAGAGAAATATGTAAAACCCTAGCTAAAGCTCGCAAAATCAAATAAGATGGATTCATCTTTCCCTTTTCAATATTGGCAATCTGCTTTACAGAAACATGACTTTGGTCTGAAAGTTCTTGCTGAGTCAGCCCTGCATTCTTACGGGCTTGACGCATTTTTTGCCCCAGTGCAGTCAATTCATCAACCGGCATAATTGTTCACCCCGATAATATTGTATCGTGCCGATTTATGTAAAGGAATAACCTTATTATACCGGTAAACAGGTATGATTATACCGATGCAGTATTGGCGCTTTCGTTTTACTGCCAAAACCACATAAGCAGTAAATTGGTTTTGGCATATATCATCTTTGGATATGCCATCGTTCTTTTTTATCATTTCTGTACGCCTATCATTTTTTCTTCGATGGGAATACTGGTGGTGAACGACAGCGACAAAGAATCTTGTCGAATTGAAAATTGACACACGCAAATTCTTCAGTATATGTCCACCTGTGTGGAGCATGTACCGTCAGGATTCGCATATGGCAGTGGTAATTCCATTTCGTTTTTCGCGTGGAATTGCCAGAGTTATTCATTCGACAAACTCATAATGCGGTTCTCCGTATAGAGGAAAAGCCTATTAAGTTATAGGCAATGGGTCATAACTGCATTTTGAGAAAAGAGATATTTAATATATCTCTCACTTTTGAAATCTCTAGCACACCTCCAAAGGCAAAAAAGGAGAGGCTTCAAAAGAGCCTCTCCTTAACACGTATTTAAAGACCATCAGTAATGTTCTGAACCGTATGAATTGCCTATGCAGAGGATTTTGCGTTCATGTACATTTTTTTGCGTATAGGCAAATTTCTTGGACTTTTATAGGCAACTGTGTTATTTTAATTACAAGTTCATGCTTAGTTTTCTGACTTCAGGCAGCATTCAATTCTTATTAACTTCTTATAGCGTTCATTTTATCAGCGGTGAAAGATTAGCGCCACAAAAATGTTGTAAACGCAAAAAACATGACACGAACGCAAAATGTAAAAGATGGAAATGCTCTCCCTCGCCCCATTGAACGTGGTATATAAAAAGAAATCTATTGACAAAACCCGGAGGATTCGTTATTTTGAAAACATACCCCAAACAAAGGATTGGCATTCGAGCCTATATAGGAGAGAGTATGGTCAAGATTCTTATTTGTGATGATGATCCTACATTCGCGCAGTCAATGTTCAAAAGGATACTATCATTGCCAGCCTATACCAGCAAATCCATGAAATTGAGCTGCTTAACTGATATTGCTGAAATGAATGCTGACACTATCGCACAATATGACATTCTATTTCTCGATATTGACCTCGGTAAAGAAAGCGGAATTGACCTTGCAAGAAAGATGCGCAAGATGAATCCGGAAGCCGTATTGATCTTCGTGACAAACTTCAGTGAATACGCCCCTGAAGGGTATGAAGTAGATGCGTTTCGCTATCTTGCTAAATCCGAGTTGGAAAAGAAGCTGCCAACCTATTTTGAAGATGCACTGGCAATGTGCCGCACCCGGCAGCGAAAAGTAGAGATTCTCTGTGAGGGTGAGAGTGTGCCTATCCCAGTCCAATCTCTTGCATGGATAGAAAGTCAGGGACGTGAACAGTATCTCCATTTGGTAGGCGGATGCCGTGAGCAGCTAATTACCCGATTAACTATGACGCAGCTTGAGGATTTGCTTGTTCCTCATGGATTTTTGCGTATCCACAAAAGTTATCTTGTAAATATGGCGTATTTACAGTCTTTTCAAAGCACAAGTGCAGTACTGACAATCGGTCAAGCGCTTCCTGTGGGGGCTCGTAGTTATCGCGACAATAAGCAAAAATTTGTAAGATGGCAGGCGCAGCAACTATGGTAGTAATTTGGGGAAATATTCTCAGCTTTATAGGCAATGTGGTTGCGCTGGCAGTCGAAGTCCTTGTATTTAACGCTTTCTTCCCTCGTAATGAAAACAGAAAAAGTCAATGGCTTTGTATTCTCTTGTGGTGGGCCATTGCTACATTCTTGTCTATATCCGTTGGCACAAAATTTGGATACACACTCAAAATGCTTCAAGAAGTCGCTTTAATATATTTATTTTGTGCTTTTTTGTACCAAAGTCGCCGGGATCGGAGGCTATTTATCGTTGTAACGGTATATTCTGTTTTATTTTCTTATAATCACTGGTTTGATGAACTCTGTATGCGTATTAGTGGGTTTACCTACGAAGAATATATATGGAATGTTCCGCTTTATTCTATATTCTTTTTTCTCCGTTGTTCGTTTATCTTAGCATTTGCATTTCTAATAAATAAGTACCACCAACCGCTACGTGCAAGAATACAGCCAAGGGCTTGGGTCCCTTTATCAGCTTTTTTCCCTGTTTGCACACTGCTTGTACTCAGGCAGGTATATACCTATTCGGAAGAACAACGTGTATGGCAGATTTGTTTGCTGATTCTCAATCTTGTTGATATTGCCGCTTTAATTTTGTTAGACTACCTTGAAGAAAACGCGGAAAATCGCGAGAAGCTGATTGCTGCCAATGAACGCGCCCACGTTCAGGACGAAAATATCCAGGCTCTGAGTCAAGCATATGCAGGGCAAAGAAAAATGACGCACGACTTCCGTGCAAACCTCTCTACTTTATCTGAATTGTTGGAAAGTGAACGCGTTGACGATGCCAAGGAATTCCTTTCCGAGTTGAATGTACGTCAAAGTGAGCGAATTTTGCTTGTCAACAGCCATAATGCTGCTATTGATGCTGTTCTAAACCAAAAGGGATATATTGGGAAGAAGCAAGGCATTGATATGCGGTTTCGTGTCAATGATCTTTCCGCGCTGAGGCTTCCTCGTGTAGATGTGACTATTGTGCTGGGCAATTTGATTGATAATGCCATGGAAGCTTGTGCAGGCTTGTCCGATCCAAACCGCTGGGTCAGTATTCAGATCCTTTACAGCGAGAATATGCTTTCTATTTTAATTATCAATCCCAGTAATATCGTTCAGATCAACGGTGGCCACATTCCTACAACCAAACAAGACCCTTTGCTTCATGGCTTCGGCATTGGAAACGTTAAAGACATTTTAGAAAAGTATCATGCCGAGTACCTTTTCACTTATGATGACGGACGATTTATTTTTAGCGCAGACTGGCCTGATATAGCTGAACCATCTGTGAACACATCAATTCTCTCATAACCAATATTGCTTTTTAATCCTCTGTGCAGAACCGCTCGCACAGAGGATTTTTGCATTCATGCACATTTTTTTGCGTATACGCAGGTTTAGTGGACTTTTGTAGAAAACTGTGCTATTTTAATGCCAAGATAACGCACAAGTTACAACCGTTTCCTACTCCGTATTAGGCATCGGCGCGCAGATGCTGAAATATCGTCCGAACATCAACTCTATTAAATCCATTAGATTGGAGGCTTATCAAATGTCAACGATGAAGAAACGCATCCCCATGTTCCTGCTGGCCCTTGCAATGATGGTAGCTATGGCACTCCCCACTTTTGCTGCCGCTTATCGTCCCAACGCACAATTCGACTATTTGCTGAACATCAACGGCTCGACAGGGTCTGCTTACCAGGGGCGTGCATTGAACCTGATGAAAACTAAGACAATGGGAACAGATCAGGATTTCAAAATCGGAACCCGTAGTGGTTACCCCGGATACTATATGCTTGTTAGCGCGAATGTCAATTATGCTGTAAACCGTTCTACTAACGGCGGTCGCGCGATTATTTGGCCGATTGCTACAGGTTATAACGATTCACGCCTATATGATAATGATGAATCCGTGATTCGTTTGTACACTTCTCGTGAGCTCTTAACCGCCCGTGAGCCCGTTGGCGACTGGAGTACCGTTTATTTCGGTGGCAGCGGCATTTCTGTTTGGGTGCGCGCCCACTAACCTTCCTGCACAATTTCAGATTTCCCTATGATAGACATTCAAAAGGAAGTTCATACGGGATTTAATTGCCATTAGACCAGCGCAAGTGAAACACTAATGACCTGTCAAAGGCATCGTCTCAAAGCACAGTGTTACACTTGCGCTGGTTTGTTTGCATTTAGCAACTTTTGTAAAGAAAGGTTTTAAGGAAACATGAAATTCATTTATAAGTTGTTGTCTTTAAGTTTGGCTATTGCTTGCCTTAGTGGATGCAGCGCGGCCAACACTGAAATTGCATCCTCGTCAGCCGCTACTGCCACAGTGACCCCTACTACTGACTCTACAGAAGTTCCCGCTTCCAACAATGTTTTTACATCTGCAGGGGACGGTTTATATGTTACCACTGACTCCGGAATCTATGAACTGCAAACAGTGTTTCCGGACTCTGCAAACATATTTTATACTGATGCCAATACAAAGGAACGCATTTTCTTATGCGCGAACCCCAATTGTACACATGCAGATGAAAGCTGCCCCAGTTACATAGCTACACCTTCAGCGATGTTTCCGCCTATGCTTTTGCGTGTTGGCGATCAGCTTTTGGTCGTCTTTACTGAAGCCACCGACTCCAGTAACCCACATGGGATGCTGATGAATATGGATGGTTCCAATCGTCGAACCGTATTTGAACTCGCATCCAATCAATATATGCAAGGCGGCTTTTGCACCTCTGGGAATGATCTCTATTTTGATCTTTACGAGATTAATGATAGCGGGAACGTCACATATCAGCTGTGGTATGTGAGCTTCGAGAATGGAACTTCTGAAAAAGTGATGGACTTGGGATCCGATAGCGACCACTATTCTTTGTGCGATGGGGCAAACAATGAGCTGTGTTTCAACCATGTTTCTTCCGACGGAATCAGTTATTGCATGTATAATCCACAAAGCAAAACAATATCAGATCCGTTTTTTGTTGACAGTAGCGTGAGCGGGAATTCGATGATTCAAGACGGATACCTCTTTGTCCTCGATGAGCAGGCGAGCTCTGTTCAAAGAATCCGTTTATCAGATGAAGAGCAAGCGAGTGCTTCTTTTACGGTAAAAGAAGGCTTCGGTGCTCCAAGTATGCGGTATCTATTTGATGGGAATCTAATGATTACCGAAGCACAAACGACGGCATCTGATATACCGACCGATGGATCGTATGGTGTGTGCTCTTACATTCTGGATTTTGGCACACGTAATTGTACAGAATTCACATTGCAAACCCCATACAATAATCGTCCGGTATATGTGTTGACAACCATTGGTGACGCTTGTTATGTTGCCACAGATTATAAAACGTATACTCCTACCTCTGTTTCTGAAGACGGTACAGTTTCCAACTTCGATTATGTTGCTAACATATACGCCTTCATCACAAAGCAGGATTATATAAATTCAAATCAAAACGGCTATTCAATGGTTAAAGACGCATTCGAATAATTCTACCTATTGTTAAAATTTCATAGGTAAATTTGGATTGTAATTATGAGGCATACCTTTACACTTGATTCAATTCACAAAACATATATTTCGCAAATTTCTCTGTTTACACTCAGAAAAAATGCACAGCCACAAGTGAAAAAAGCTCTGTCAGGGGTGTCAATTACACTAACGCCAGGACTTTACGGATTGCTTGGGCCAAATGGAGCAGGAAAGTCTACTTTAATTCACATCATCACAGGCACTCTTGCTCCTGACTCCGGTGAAGTCCTCTGGTGTGGTAAGCCCGCATCGGGTATCACCTTCCGCCGCATTCTTGGCTATATGCCACAGCAGCAGGGGCTGTATGACAGTTATACCGGGCGGCGTTTTCTTGCCTACATGGCTGCCTTAAAAGAAATTCCTCGAAAAGCTGTTGCGGCCGAGGTAGATCGCGTAGCAGCCGCCGTAAATTTGACTGCTGAGTTGGACAAGCGCCTTTCTGCTTATTCTGGCGGCATGAAGCAGCGCCTGCTGTTGGCATCCGCTCTGCTTGGAGATCCGAAACTGTTGATTTTAGACGAACCAACGGCAGGTCTTGACCCGAAAGAACGCGTCCGTCTGCGCGAACTGCTGGCAGATATGGCTAAGGATCGAATCATCCTTGTGGCAACACATGTCGTTTCGGATGTGGAAACGGTGGCAACCAAAGTTATCCTGTTGCGCGCCGGCAAGATTGTGGATGCTGCGCCCGTGCCGGAGCTTATTGAAAAATACGCTCCCGGCCAAGGGCTGGAAGATGTGTACCTGAACGTGTTTGGTGAGGGAGACGGTAAATGAGCCTGTTTTTTGCTGAACTTCGCAAAGTTTGGGGCGGCAGAGTGTTCCCGGCTCTGTTGGCTATACTGGCGGCCTCCAATCTCCTACTGCTGTGGATGGGTACTCGCCCCACAGCCAAGCAGCCTCCTGCATCAGCTTATCGCGCAGTAGGTGTCGAGCTTTCCGATAAAAACATGGAAGAAAAGGGAGCCTATCTTCACAATAAATACACTGAGATAGAAAGCCTTGTAAAAATCGGGCAGTATTATCGGGAACTGGCTTACGGCGGCTATGGGCTCACTCAGTATCGGCAGGACAATGCCGCTATGTTCGATGCCTATGAACAAGAGTACACAGATAAGACCTATACTCTATTTACGGATAACTTGAACACAGAGTACCGCCTGTTCAGCCAGCTGCAAAGCGAATATGACACCGTGGCGGCCTACAGCGACTTTCTGGATGGCGTTCAGACCAAGGCATCTCAGCTGTCCGGCATCTCAATTTTTCAAAACGACCGTACCGGGTACGATTTGAAAAACATCGAATTAACCGCACATGTTTATGCCGGGCTAACGGAGACACCCATAGACTATTACCCACAGAAAGGTCTGTACACAGCCATCAGCTATGCGTTCACCGACCTTATCCTGCTGGCATCTATGCTCTTGCTTGCGTTGATTCTTGTGCGCCAAGAGCGCGACAGCGGCTTGTTGAGTTTGATTCGCAGTCTTCCCGGTGGGCGGCTGAAAACGGCCATTGCAAAGCTGGCGGCATTTGCTGCCAGCTTATTGGTCGTTCTGATGGTGCTGTATGGGGGCAACCTCGCATATTGCTCAGCGTCGTTCAGTTTGGGGCCTATGAATCGCACGATTCAAAGTGTTCCCGCATTGATGCGCTGCACAATGCAGATTACAGTTGGGCAATACCTACTTCGGTTTTTGCTTGCAAAATGGGCTGGTGCGTTTGTGATGGGGCTGTGGGTCATGCTGGCCGCCCTTATCGCCAAACGCGCTGTGACCGGCTGGATTGGCGCGTTGGCGCTTCCTTTAGCGATGTACGGTATCCGTGCCGCGATTCCTGCCACGAGCCATTTGAATGTCATAAAGTATGCCAATATGGTAAGCCTGCTGCAAACCAATGAACTGCTGGGGAATTATCGAAATCTGTTCTGGTTCGGCAGCCCCATCAGCCTCCCAATGGTAGAGTGGGTAACTGCCGCTGCTTTAGGCAGCATCTTGTCTGCGGCATTCTGTACGGTTTTTACAAAGGCACAGCTGCTGCCAGCTGCCAAATGTAGTCTGGCACTTCCATTCCGACATAAAACACACGCGACATCTGTCACTCGTGAGGAAGGCAGAAAGCTGTTACTGATGAATGGTGCAGCAGTATTCTTAGCTGCATTTCTGGCATTCGGCATCTATCAAGGCGTAACGGCTGAAAGCTACATAGACGCGGACGAAATCTACTACGCCTATTATATGAATCATATTTCCGGGCCGTGGAGCGAAGAAAGCCGCGACTGGCTGAAAGAGCAGCGTAATGAGTTTGCTCCCATGTTGGAAGCACAGAAACGCGTCAACCGTGGTGAATTGAGCAGCGAAGCACTACTGGCCTACAATTCCTTGCAACAAAAATATTCTGCCTATCAGCGTGTTCTTCAATCCAATATTAGCTACTACCTCAAGGAGAATCCCGGTGCGTGGCTTGTTTATGAGACCGGCTACAAGAAGCTGTTCGGCTTTACCGGCACAAGTGATGTACAAGATACACTTTTAGCAGGATTGTTGTGCGCCCTATGCTTCAGCGGCCTGTTTGCCATGGAACGCAAAGGCGGTATGGATGAAATTCTGGCGTCTACCCCTTTGGGCCGGAAATACACTGTGAAAGCAAAGCTGCGGCAAAGCACCGCGGTTGCGGCAGTAATAGCTTTCGGGACGGTTTTGCCTCATCTATGGCAGGTTCTGCGCGACTATGGCCTTCTCTCTTTGCTGGGACCGGCAATGAGTATTTCCGACTTGCAGGCTGTACCCAAGTTTATAACCCTGTCGGATTTGCTGATTTTCTGGTTAATCTGTCGTTTCGCGGCCTGCCTCTGCATGAGCCGGATCACCTTATGGCTTGGACAGAAATTGGGGAATTTGCTGACCGCGCTCTTTATCAGTGCAGTTGCCTATTGCCTGCCCGCGCTGCTGAGCCTTTCTGGAATGAAAAATGGTATCGAGTGGCTGGGATTCTATCCTCTATTCCATGCTGCAGCGCTCTGGCAAAACCAAGGCTATAACGCCAACGGAGAAAGCTACAACGCAATGTGGATTCCGATTTTTCTGGTATGCACAGCATTCTTCCTCGCATGGGCTATTGGTCAGGCTCTTATTGACGATTATGACATGATAGGTGTTCCAGATGAAGTACTATAAAAATCTGTCCATCGATGAAAGCGATTTCTCCGTTCAAAGGCAAGGCTGCCGCATTCACCTGACGACCACAGAATATCAACTATTCATTACGCTGCTCGACCACTCCGGGTGCATCTGCTCCCGAAACTTTCTTCTGGCATCTGCATGGAATATCACAGTGCCAATTCAGACGCGAACGGTTGATGTGCATATCGCAAAGCTGCGGAAGAAACTGGATTTAGGCCCGGATGATTTGAAAACCGTGACGAGGCAGGGGTATGCGCTTTCTACGTAAGAAAGCTATAGAGAAAAACATTCTTTATACACAAAGTATTGCCTGCGCTTTTGGCTTAGCTGCTGCCGCACCTCGCTCGCCGTATCGGCACTTAGAATTATGCGGTATTTCCCTTACAACATTCAAATATAATTTAATCTGCCGCACGACGGCAAAAGAAAAAAGCCGTCGTACAGCAGACAATTTGACACGCCTATTTTAAGCGGCGGCTTTTCGGAGCCGTCGCTTTTTGCTTGTACAATCCATAGGTTGATTTGCAGGAACACGGCAACCGTTGAAGGAGTAATTGTCCGTGTTCTGTTTGCATTTCCAATGCTTACATAATCTACATCTTCTAAAAAAAGTCTTGCTTCTTTCACGGGTAAGCACGACCCGAAATCGGCATTACCGTTCCATGTAATTCAGCATAATAATAGCCACCCTTGGTGCGCCAGTTTTCCATTACGGAAATCTGGCGCTTTTTGTTGCCGTTCTTTCGGAAATAATTCGGTTGTCTACCGGTGCCGCTCTCCACCTCCATTCGATTTGCCCGTCAATCACCTGTGAATCGAATGGAGATACATAATGAAGAAGATCAACCTGCGGGAGCTTTATCCTGATGCTTATACAACGGACTTTTTTGTGAATGTAACAGAGGATGTGCTAGAAACGATTCGAGCATCTGAACGCGCGGAAGCCGCATATGAGAGGAAGATGTATCGCTATAAGGCGCAATATTCTCTGGATTGTGAGAATGGCATTGAAAATGCCGTGCTGACGAAACCGCAAACGCCGGAGATGGTTCTGGAAGAAAAGCAACTTCAAAAGCAGGTCTATGCTACTGTGATGAAACTGCCTGAGAAGCAGGCAAAGAGGATTTATGCCCGCTACTACCTTTGCATGACTGTAAATGAAATTGCCGCAGTAGAGGGTGTAGACCCAAGCCGCGTTCGTGATAGTATCCGGCGGGGGTTAAAGAAACTCGAAAAAAAACTCTAACAAAAGTTCAGTTAAGAGCGCCTGTTTTTACAGAATTTTGTCACTGTTAATAGAGGGATAAATGAAATTCCTCTTGCCTGCACCTTGACAACCGAATACCCAGCATAACAGGTACGTTACTTTCCCAGCAAGCCCCAGTGGGCGGTCCGGCAAACCAGAATTGCGGTGGGAAAGGCCATAATGATACACCGGCGGCCTCCAGCGTCAGAGGGGGTGACCGCGCTGCGGTTGGAATCAGTAAGATCGTGGCAGAGTCAGTGAACGGGTGTGCCAACGCCCTGCCTGTTATGTTCCCGGTGTCAGGGGTGCGGGCGGCAAATATGGCACATACCAACTAACTATTTTACTTTTGCCGTTTAGGGCAAATCGTGGGCAGCAGGAACCCAAGCACCTGCTGCCCATCATTTTGCTTTAAACGGGATGGAAAACAGAGGTGTAAAACCTATGCAAACCTATCCGACAGGCTATGCGGAATCCCACCGCATGGTCGAACAGATTTTCCGGGAGATTTTACCCCGGCGCGGCATGGCGGTACGCGAGGAGCAAATCGCGCTCTGTCATGAAGTCTTGGACACCCTATATAATAAAGAAATTTCCCTGTGTGAAGCAGGCGTAGGCATCGGCAAGACGCTGGCCTATCTTGTTGCCTGTATCCTTTGGCAGATGCACCGCCCCAACCAACTGAAAATGCCGGTGGTGATTTCAACCTCAAGCGTTGCGTTGCAGGATGCCATCCTCAACGAGTATCTGCCCGATCTGTCTGCTGTTTTGCTGGCAGAGGGCATCATCACGAAACCAATCACAGCGGTAGTCCGCAAGGGCAAAGAACGCTTTGTCTGCGATGCCCGCCTTGCGGAGCGACAAGCGAAAGCAATTTCAAAAGGGCAGCGGCAAAAAGGTAGTTTACGCATGGCTGAGAATGTTCTCGACTTAGACCACATTCCCGGCCTATCACGATATGACCGCTGCCGAATCTGTGTGCCGCAGTCCTGCCCACGCGATTGTTTTTTGCGCTTGGACTGCCGCTATCAGCAGTACCTGCGGGATTCCAGGAAGCCGGATATTCAAATCTGCAACCATAATTATCTGCTGGCCAACGCATCCCATCGGCTGGAAGAACGCCCGCTGCTGCTTCGGCAATACCAAGCATTGGTGGTAGACGAGGCACACAAGCTCCCAGATGCCGCGCGGCAGATGTACACGGAAACTTTGTCTGCGCAGGATATGGATGAATTGTGCTTTTTATTACAACAGGCGCATTTCAAGAATCTTTCTAAACGGCTGCGGACGGCATTTCTCACGCTTTCCATTTCCTGCGCACCGAGCTTTGCCATGGCGAAAAGAAAAATTAGCATACCGTTCAGCCTTACGTCATTCCGCCAAGCGGCGATAGCCGACTGCATCAACCTTTTGCAGTATATCGGCAGTCAGCCGGATATGCCGCACTACCTGCAATATCGGCTGGCAGAAACAGAAAGTCTGTTGCGCCTTTTTCTCTTGGATGTGCCGACGCGCATCCTGTACCTTGAGTTTTCCGCAGACGGCCAACTCACATTCTGCGCGGCCAGCAACCGCGTACCGCAGTTACTCCGCAGCGCCCTGTGGAATACCCGTGAGCCAACCATTCTGACCTCCGGCACGCTGACAGCAGCTGGAGATTTCGACCACACGGAACAGCTTTTGGGGCTGGCAGCATACGCTCCGCTGCGCCATTTTCGCGCGGAATCTCCGTTCAATTATAGGAAAAAATGTCTGCTGTATATCCCTGCACGGCGAGCGGCGGCTGTTCCCGAAAACCAGTACCTCGCAGACCAAATTGTGCGGCTCACTGCAGCTTGCCACGGTCACGCATTGGTGTTGTTCACATCCTACCGCCAGATGCGCAATGTTTACGACACGTTGGGCGGGCGGCTGACGTTCCCTGTGTTCCAAGCCGGGCGCGGGCAGAACCGCAGTATCCAACAATTCAGGCAATCCGGCAACGGCGTACTGTTTGCGGCTGGCTCCTGCTGGGAGGGCATTGACTTTCCCGGCGATATGGTGTCACTGCTGATTATCGCAAAGCTGCCGTTCCCGATACCCGACCCGGTCAGCGACTACAAACGCCAGCAATATCCGAATCTGCGCGATTATATAAACGCCGAAATCATCCCCGAAATGCAGAAGAAACTGCGACAAGGCTTTGGACGTGCCATCCGCACGGAGCAGGACTCTTGTGTGGTCGCTATTCTGGACGAACGTGCGGGTATCGGCGGCAAATACCATGATGCCGCGCTGGCAGCGCTGCCGACCTGCCCGATCACCGAGAAAATCGAAGATGTTCAGCAATTCATCCGGGAGCAGAAGCGCCCGGATTACTTTTTGTGAAAAGAGGAATCTGAGATGTACCTTATGCGAAACCACGATGTCTGGATTTATGTGCGCTGCGCCAACAGCGATCCGCGCATTGCCTTTGACCGGCTGTATGACCTTATCGACGAAGCAGCCGGACACGGTTTTCTCGTGCGCGGCACATCTTTTGACCATTGCAGCGGAAACACCTTGAAAGACCGCATTGGTCTGCGCTCTATGTTGGACGCAGTAGAGAACGGTCGGATTGAAGCCGTGATGGTGCGCGATTTGGAGCAAATCAGCCGCAACAGCTACATACTGGTGGGAGTTATTGAAATTCTGCGTCAGAATGATGTCTACCTTATTACCACTGAATGTGACCTGAACGCCGAGCTCATCAACAGCGGTCTGGAACGCTTTGTCGGTGACCGCTTCACGCGGGCTTCGTTCGGTAAGCCACGCTTTGATGTTCGACTCCCGCTTATGGATCAATTCTGAGGTGTGCCCATGAAAGAATACAAAGTTTGGGCGTTCGCCCGCAGCGCTGCACCGAACCTGCCCGCATTGGAGGATCAGCTGGCGGATGTCATGCGCGAAGCCGACAGGCGCGGCTACATCATCGTCAACTCCTGCATGGAGCAGAAGTACGGAACCGAATTCTGGCGACCTGATTTGTTTGCCATGCTCACCGCTGTGCAGCAGGGTCGGGTCAACGCCGTCATGGTGCAGAGTCTTGACCGACTGAGCCATGACCTCACGACGCTGTACCGCATCCTGCGCTTTTTGCAGAATCATGGTGCGGTGCTTATCACCACCAAAACAAACCTGCAATATGAACTCTATTTGACCGGGCTGGAAAGCCGACTGCTAAAAAAATCTTTGCACATAGACGGTCATGTACCGTGATTCATCGCCTACGAAACGACCACGATACCAGACAAAAGCTGATAGACAAACGGTTGAATTTGAGCCGTTATTTGCGGCTTTCTTTGTTGGGTATCGTGATAGCTATTTGCGTGCATTACTGGTATGCTTGTGCTACCAAATCAAACGAAGATATGGAAAAAAATACAGGAGTGACAAAAATGAGAGCAACAACACAATTTCCCGAAGCAACGAAACGCGAACGCATCGCTGTCAACACCAAGGAACTGCAAGCTATGCTGGGCTGCGGGCGTAAAACTGCCGTGGATATCGGAGAACAGGCTGGTGCCAAAATTCAAATCGGACGGCGTGTGCTTTGGAATCCCATCGTAGTCAAGGAATACATTGCCCAAATCTCATTGTAAAGGCAGGAACAAAATCATGGCAGCGCAAAAGAGAGTTGACAACAAACGCCGAATCTTAAAAGACGGCGAATCTCAACTACCGGATGGACGGTATCGCTACCGATACTTCGATATGGATGGATGTCGACAGGTCGTTTACAGTTGGAAACTGGTCGAGCGTGACCGCATGCCGCCAGGCAAGAAGGATGACCTAAGTCTCCGTGAAAAAGAACGCCAAATCGAGCGCGACATGGAGGATAGCATCAAGACAGGGCGTGATGCCAAAATCACACTAAACCAGATGTTTGAAACCTACATGACCGGAAAAATCTCACTCAAGCAATCGACCCGAACTAACTACATTTATATGTACACGCATTATGTGCAGGATGGGTTCGGAAAGAAAATGCTGAAGGACATCCGCTACTCCGACGTAAAAGCATTTTACAACTCGCTAATCGTTGAGAAAGGCTTTAAGGCCAACAGCATGGAAATCATCAATACCCTAATTCACCCGGCACTTACCCTTGCAGTACGAGATGGGTATATCCGCTTTAACCCATCGGATGGAGTTATGATGGAAATTAAAAAGAGCCATCAATGGGAAAAGACTCATCGCCACGCTCTTACGATTGAGGAACAAAGCGCATTTTTGAACTACATTGCATCCAATGAGCAGTACAAACACTGGCTGCCGATGTTCACCTTATTTTTAGGTACAGGCTGCCGTGTGGGTGAAATCGTCGGTCTGCGCTGGGAAGATTGTGATTTTAAGCAGCGCATCATCAACATCAATCACACACTGATTTACCGTCTGCAAGACGATGGCCGGGTAGAGTACCACATAACCACCCCCAAAACCGAAGCGGGCATCCGAGAAATTCCCATGATGGATGAGGTCTACGATGCTCTGGTTCAACTTAAAAACTGGCAGGTGCTTGTCGGGGATGCCCACGATGAAATCGATGGTTACTCCGGGTTCATCCTAACAAACCGCTTTGGAAACGTATGCAACCCGCATACTATCAACCGCGTCATCGAGCGGATGTACAAAGGCTACAACAAACAGGAAACAGAGCAGGCCCGCGCAGAAGGGCGACAGCCGATGCTGATCCGCCACTTTTCCGTACACAATTTACGCCATACATTCTGTACCCGATTCTGCGAGAATGAAACGAACCTAAAAGTCATTCAGGACATCATGGGTCACGCAGACATCACCACCACAATGAACATTTACGCCGAAGCCACTAAGGAAAAGAAGCAGCAGGCAATGGCAAATCTGAACGGAAAAATCAAGATTATGTAAATAATGTATATGCCGGAGCGGTATTCACAGGATTACCGCTCCGGCACTTTCTGTTCCTATTCCTAAGCATAGTTTAACACATCTAATAATTTCACACAAAATAATATTGCATTTTGAAAGTGAATTTTGTATACTATAATAGTATATACTGCTTTAGTATACTGAGGAAAAAAGATGTTTGTCTATAACTATTTTGCGGAAGACCATCGGTTATATGTCTCTATTCCTTTAGAAATCACTTTTGATCGAACATTTCTTGACGATATTGTGGGATTGTTTGATGCAGTGGTTACTCGAAAGGATTGTACGCAGGTCCTTATCTCATGCAAGGACGAAAAAGCACCAAACTATGATAAGCTTGTACTTGCGTATCTTTATTGTAGTATAGGACATTTGGCAAAATCTGTAAAGGATGTTAAGATACTCTGGCATAAGAATTTGTCGCAGAGAGTTATATCTACGGTTCATCCGACGCACGGGAAATTCGTTTCTACCGAAAAAATTGAAGATTTAATTAAGTCTCCTAACTTAAATATCTACTATTTTGATTCAGATAAAGATGTCGAAATGGCGTTGCATGAAATATCCAATTTTATGGTATCATACAATCTTTCGGCAAATCCCGATGTACTAAAAGAGTATTTTACAACAGTCATTGGTGAGATCGTTTCTAACTCTTATAACCATAGCGCACAAGAACGTGTGTTTTTAATGTACGATGTTTTGTATGAGGAAAATTCCTTTACGCTTTGTGTAAATATTATTGATTATGGTAAAACTATTATTGAAAATGTGCATGATTATTTCTTGAGAAAAAGAGTTTCAAAGAATATAGATCCAAAGGAAGCGTTAAGTTGGGCAATTCAAAAGGGAAATACAACACGCGAGGGATCTGGAGGATATGGACTACCAACTCTAATAGAGTATTTGCAAAAGGTTAACGGAGAATTGTGCATCTTTTCTGGAAATGCTTACTATATGTTAAAGAGTGATGGTTCCCAAATAACAGATATGTCTCGCGGATACTTAAGTGGAACAAATGTTACATTTAAAATCAAGCTATTTAATTTTGATAAAATGGTGTTTTTGGATCCAACGGGAGAAAGTATTGAAGCGATTTCATTGGATCAGCTATAAAATAGCATGTGTTGTCACATCATATCAATTGGGAGGTTGCTATGGTAATTTATATAAGAGATTATGCAAATGGAGCATCTGCAATTTCTTATGAGGACGGTAAGAGATGCTTTGATACAATTTCTTGTAGCATAAATGAAAATGGAATTACTGATAATACAATCATCTTGGATTTTTCTGGGATAGACTTTGTGATTACGGCGTTCTTAAATCCTGTGATCGGTGATATGATACTCAACTACGGTGACGATATTATGTCAAAAGTACAAATTCGCAATGCCAACAGCGCTATTATTGAGAAAATCCGCCTTGTGAAAGAAGGTGCGCTTTTGAAGAGAGAGGATTTGAACGAAGAATGACTTTTTTAGATACATGTGTATGGTTGGAGGTTTGTGCTACAGCGCTTCCTTCATCACCAGCAGATGCAAGTCGCGTTCAGGCGGCAAGTGCATTACTGGCAAGATTGCAAACCTCTGGTGAAATAATTGTAACTTGTGAAGAACAATTGGTTGAAATTATTCAAGCTGTCCAAAAAAGCAAATTACGCGAATTCAATAGATTGCGAAGGGAAGGGCAGCGTGGAGCAGGAAATTTAAAAGACTTTAGACATATGCCAGAATTTCAGAACACAAAGGCCCTTTGTGAGCAAGTTATATCGGATGTGGAAACCTTATCACAGTTAAAACCTTTATCGGATTATCCAATCCATAGCATTATCAGCAATTTGCATTTGGTAGACATAAATGATTATCTCTATTATCAGTACTGTGTAACAAACAATATTGATTTTTATACATTTGATGGAGATTTTGAAGATCTTATATCCAATGAGCATATACATATTTTATCGTGAAAGAAGTTGCTGATATAGTTAGGATTATGGAAGAATCTGTCAACGTGCTTTTGCATGAGATTTGATTTGTCAAAGTTCATCAGTCGACAGCCAACCCTTTGTGCTACATCATCATTGCACTCAACTAGTTAACAACTCTTTTCGATAGATATTTATCCTGATTAGATGCGATGTCTATCCCGGTTTATCACGCGGTTCATGTACCAAACCGTGTACCAAATGCCGAAAGCGTGATAGAATAATACATAATATGATAAAACTGCAATTTGCGGTGTATCGCAGTAATGTCCCAATGATGAGCCAAGATATAACTATCAAATGAGCGAATCGTGCAAGTCCCCACGATGAAGCCTATTGACCAGTAAATTGTCAATTTAAGCACAAAAAAGCCTGAAATTTCTTGATGATACGAGAAATTTCAGGCTTTTTCTTTTGGCGGGTTTCTAACTGAAATCATGCCCTACGCCAATCTTACGCCAAACGATGTATAAACTTATGCAAGAGAAAAAGAGCGTTGTTCCCGTTTGGCATAAAATTCGAGCTGACGGGGTGTAGATGTAGGTTTACGGCCACTTGTATTAAGAGCAGGCTTTATTTTTAATAAAATTTACACCGTTTTCAGATGCCTTAGAAAGAGCTTTACACAGTCTGCAAAATTCTTCCTAAAGTGTTTCTATATGTTATGTCTTGCTCCTTCGTTCGCTTGGATGCCCCTTTAGGGTGCTTCCCGGCGCGGAGGAGCTTTTTGTTTTCGTGGCGGCGGAACAGCAGCCCGTCGATATTTTCGGGCGTGTACTCTAAGCCGTTTTGGTTCAGCACACGGGCGCGGCGCGCCAGACACATACTTGCCAGCCCGTAGTCCTGCGTAATAACAAGGTCGCCCGCGCATACGCGGTTCACCAGTGCAAAATCCACGCTGTCGGCACCCTTGCCAAAGGTTAGGGTTTGTGCGCCGTCGCGCTGAATTTGGTGGGCAGTATCGCATAGAATCAGCACGGGAACGTTATATTTTGCGGCCGTCTGAAGGGTCAGATCCACCACCGGGCAGCCATCGGCATCTATCAGAATCGTCATTTCTCGCTCTCCATAGTCCAGGCAAACGCCCTTGCTGTCCGCAGGTCGGCATCCTTGAAGTGACCGCCTGCGTTCCATTCCAGTGTGCAATCTGCGCCGCGCCGAGTCAGGGCGGTGTGCAGGGCGCGGATGTTGTCACCCACAGCCGCCATCGTCTGATTTTTGGTATGTTCCTCGCGGTCACCAAGGCTGAGGTAAACGCGCTGCGTTTGGATAGGGTGCGCCGCTTCGTATTCTGGCCAGCCGGGAAACCACACGGACGGCGAAGCCGCCGCCACGCCGTACAGGGTATCGGTCCGGGTTGCCGCCCACAGCGCAAACAGCCCCGCCAGCGAGTAGCCGCCCAAAATAACCTTGGCATCTTCCTTTATAGAATACTGCCGACGGATGCTCGGCACAGCCTGCTCCAGCCACGCCAGCGTATCCTCTGCCCTGCCGCCGAAGCCCTGCTTGCCCCACGCGGGCGGTGCGGACCAAGGCGACAGGTCGTCGTTCCAATTTTCCACGGGGACAGCGACCAGCAAAAACGGTCGTGCGGTTTGCCGTCGCAGGGCTTCCGCTTCCCGTTCCATCCCTGCAGGGTCGTGCTCGTCCGCCATTTGCAGCAGCAGGTATTCGGCGCCGACCGTGCCATAGACTCGGCAGGTTCTGTTTTGTATCTGCAATACCCGGTCATCCATAAAATTCATGATTCCTTTTCTTTGCTTTCTTTTGCATTATAATGCCTGCACACCAAAGAATCAAGATTGTGCCGGATGCACTTCCCCGAAAGTTTTTTGCCGCACTTGCATTACATCTGCACCACATCCGCACAGTGATTGTATATACGTGTATAATCTCGTATGTTACAATTAGTATGTTCAAAATAGGGTTCAGCCAAAAAGGTTGGACATTTTCACCTAGAGTCGTACCTGACTTTTTTCAGGCACGGCTCTTTTTGTTTTGGGCAATTTCTGATTTTGGAGGTTTTGCAGTTGGCCGTAATACGTCCGCCTTGACGCAATGATTACTCAATAAAAAGTCGAATACGCAAAAGAACGTATTGATTGCGTATTAGCGGCCTGTGGCTATGCTGCCGACAGTACCTAATACGTCTTTATGCGTCCTTAATGCGCAATAAGGATGGTGATTTTATTGAAAAACCGCGCAGCGATCTATCAGCGGGAAGCCGCTGAAATGCTGCATAACATCTCGCTGTACCCCGGTCTGACCGAAGAGCAGCTTTGCCGATTCTTCCCCGAAAAGGAAGCGGCAGCAAAAACTTTGCTTGCCCATATGCTAAAAGAGGGGCGCATCTTCTGCTCCGGGAATGACCGCTACTACGCAAATAGAGAAGTGCAAGGCAACGCAGTCAAGGACTTATCCCGCTGTGTCTGGGTCTTGCTCGACTTCATAGATCAGGTGGAATACCACACTGTTGGAGAATTTCCGGCAGCTATTCTCTGTTTTGCAAATGGAGAACTGTATGAAATCGTGCCTATCCCGCAGGGCAAGGAAACTATGATTTGCCAGCTACTGCGCCAGCCACAGAAAGATGCCGGCAAGCGCATCGTGGTGGTAGATGATGCTGCCCAGATTGAGCTGCTGAACATTCCGCAGGTGGCCGGTTTCTGCACGGTGGCCGAGGACGGCACCGTCAGCTACTACAAAAAGGAGGCCGCGCTTGAATCCTGACGTACTTTTGAACCGCATCCGTTTGGAGCAGCGCGGGCTCATCGATATCCACAAAAAGCTATACGAGATGGAACATCTGCTCCCCGCGCCCGACCCGATGCAGTTTGCCAAAACTGCCGAGAGCGCGGCACTTCTCAGTGAGAAAAGCACGGCGCGTCTTCGCAATATGTTCTTTTCTGTGTCTAACGAGCCGCCGATTTATTACTACCCCAAGGCAGCCGAGGTGCAGGGCATCCGCGTGTGGGCATCTGATAATTATTTGCGAGTTCTGCTCCCTGCGCTTCTGCCGGATAAAAAGAAGCGGGACGGCTGTAAATTCCTTTTGCTGCCACTACAGGCGGCACTGGTGCAAAGCGGACCACTTCCCCATTTCTCCGATTGCGTGATTTGCGTGGAGCATATCTATGACCACAATCTGCCAATCAAAGCCGTGCGGGATTATGACAATCTGGAACTGAAAGCTGTCATAGATGTCATTGCTACATTCTGTCTGACAGACGATACCGGGGCGTTGTGCGATTCTTTCCAGACGACCCGATTTGGATATTCGTCCTCTACCGTGATAACTGTAATGCCGAAAAATTGCTTTTCGGCATGGCTGAACGCCCCAAAATCGGCTGAAAACCGACCTCCACTTTTTCCTAAAAATACGTAAAAAACAGATACCTGTGCTTGAAAATGACTTTTCCGCGTTGTTGTAAGCCGATTCATACCCCAATCGGCAGCGACTTTCGCCGGAGTCAAAGAAGGCACGGTTAAATTCCGAGGTGATTTCTATTTCTTCTGCTTTTCCTGTCCTGCCCGCGCAAGACAGCCTCTATTATGAACTTTTGGCGCTTACAGCCATCTGCGGCGAGGTTCCTTGTGCGTGTGCTGATCGTCTTACCTCAAGCAAAAGTTACCGAAAAAAAGTTGTGACGAGCCTGACACACGGCAAGCTCCTGCGCATCTTCTCCAAAGATCATCTTCGCGGCTATCGGCTCGGTATCCGTGGCAAACGTCTTTTGCGGGAACGAGCGCCAGAACGATTTCAATTCTATCTGTCAGGTCGCACCGACACCAACTCCATCAAATCATCCCCTGCCCGTCGTCTGCGGCTGCACCGTATTGCGCAAGCCTATGTCACGATGTTGAATGCAGGTGCGGCGATTTATCGGGATGAAAAGCCCCCTGTATTTGTGCCTGGTGGCAGCAGTCCTTGCCGCATTGAATCAACCGCTTTTTATGATTCCCGCGAGATGAAAGAACTGGGTCTTGAAATGATAAAGGTTCACGGCTCCCGCATGGTAGGCTCACTGATGACCCCATCCCACACCTTTGCTGTGTTCAACGGCATGGATGCTGTTCCGACCTTTGACACGCAAATCGAACAGCGGGGAAAAATCATGCTGCAAAATATCCGCTATATGCGGACTGGCGCAAGTCACACGCCTGATGGCATCCTGCTGTCCGATCAGTGGGCAGTGATGACTACTCTGCTGAAAGATGCAAAGACCTACAAGAAAGAACACTTCCTTTTTGGCGAAGGCTACGAACATTTCTACTTTCTCACCAATGACTACCACGGCGAGACGCTGTTGTGGCTGCTCTGTCGCCCGGATGTCATCGGGCAACTAAACGCCACGCTGTTGCAAGAACTCCAGCTGCCTTGCCGTAATGCTTTCATCGAAAACGATGCTCGTACCGATGCAGGCGCGCCGATTCTGTTCTGCTATCTGCCGGATCTGCCGCGTCTGTTTCGATTCCTGTCTGCCTTGGAGTTGCTGCAAATGAAGGGGGCCATCCTCTGCTTTGATTTTCAGGCAGGCGCGCTGCGGCCACTCTGCGGCGACAAGGTCGAACTGCAGATCATCGACTTTGCCGAGTTCGAGAGGAGGTTTCTGACTTCGCCATGAAACGTCCTTCAAAAAGATGGCAGATTCTGTTGGCAGTCACGCTGCTGCTCTACGCCTGCGGCTACTTGACGCAGTTCATCGGCAACTATGCTGTCTGGCAGAAAAACGGCGGTATGCCGGGCGGTACTTCCCCGCCGTTTTCCTCTTTGACGCCGCTGGCTTGCCTCAAAGGTATTTTGTGGTTTCCGTACAGCCTTTACTGTATGGCAGGCTGCGCAGCAGCAGTCGCCGCGATTTTCCTGTACCGAAAGTTATTCAGCCAAGATGCCTTAACGGATTCTGAGCGCAACTTTGATTTCTCTGCGAAAGGCACTTACGGCACGTCCGGCTGGATGCAGCCGCGAGAAATTCCTGCTGTGCTGAATATAGTTTCCGACCTGTCCCAGCATACGGGCACCGTGCTGGGGATTCTCGACGGCAGGTTTCTTTGCATCCCGGAGAAAACCCGTATGAACGGCAACCTCGCCGTCTACGGTGCCAGCGGCTCGATGAAAACCCGTTCGTTCTGTATGAACCGCATCCTGCAAAGCGCTGCCCGCGGAGAGTCGCTGATTATCTGTGACCCCAAATCGGAACTCTACGAAAAATCCAGCGAATATATGCGAGTTTTGGGCTACACGGTGCGGGTGTTCAACCTCGTCAGCCCCGAAAATTCCGATTCATGGAACTGCCTGAAAGAAATTGAGGGGCAGGAGCTGATGGCGCAGCTTTTCGTGGATGTCATCATTAAGAATACCAACGGCACAGGCAAGAGCGATCGTTTCTGGGATTCCGGCGAGATGAATCTGTTGAAAGCGCTGGTCTTATACGTTGACCTCACCTACCCGCCGGAACAGCGGAATATTGGTGAGGTGTACAACCTTATCACGCAATGCAGCGAAAGTCAGTTGGACAGCCTGTTTGATGTTCTGCCACTGACACACCCCGCCAAAGCACCGTACAGCCTGTACCAGCGGGCCTCGGATTCGGTGCGCAGCGGTGTTATCAGCGGGCTGGGCAGCCGGTTGCAAGTATTTCAGTCTGAGCTGATTAAGAAAATTACTGCGTATGACGAAATCAGCCTTGAACTGCCAGGGCAGCAGCCCTGCGCCTACTATCTAGTCACCAGCGATCAAGACAGCACCTTTGACTTTCTTGCATCGCTGTTCCTGTCCTTTGCCTTCATCAAACTCGTCCGATATGCCGATGCCAACTGCCCCGGCGGGCGGCTTCCTGTTCCGGTTCATGTGCTGGGCGAGGAATTGACCGCCTGTGGTACGATTTCCGAATTATCCCGGCGCATCAGCGTCATTCGCTCCCGCAACATCTCTATGTCCTGCGTATTCCAGAATCTTGCCGGTCTGCAAAACCGCTATCCGCAGAACCAGTGGCAGGAGATTTTGGGCAACTGCGATGTGCAGCTTTTTCTCGGCTGCACGGATCAGCTGACCGCCGAATACGTTTCCCAGCGTACCGGCATCGCCAGCGTGGCGGTGTCCAGTACCTCCAAGGTTCTAAGCACCCTGCGCGTCTCCGACTACACGCCACAATACCGCGAAAGCAGCGGCGTTGGCAAACGACCGGTGCTTACCCCGGATGAAGTGCTGCGCCTGCCGGTAGATGAAGCGCTCGTGATATTGCGCGGCCACAAGGTTCTGAAAGTCCACAAGATGGACTACTCTCTGCACCCCGCTTACAAGCAGTTGCGGGAGTGCAAAGCATCTGCCCATATCCCGGAATGGCGGAAAGTCTTACCAGAAACACTCGAAGCTCCCCCGGCGGAAACAGCTAAGGCGTCACCTAAGGTGCCGCCTAGACGCCGCGGCCGTCCCGCCAAATCAAAAGCGGTGGTTGCCACCGACAAAGAATCTATCATAACAAAACCTGAAAACGAAAAGGAGATTCCTCATGGAAATGAACAGTGACATTTTTACCCCCGACCTGCCTATCCCCGAACTTGTGGAGTTTGAGGATGCACCCATTCCCGCCCCTGTCGAAGAAGAAAAGCCTGCCGAGACTCCCCCGCCCCGCCGCAGACGCAAAGCGGATGCCCCGGTGCTGACCATTGAAAGCGGTGACGAAATCGAAACCGAGGATGCCCGCGAAGCTGCTGCCTGGCACGAAATTCACAACGCCTACCGCACACGGCGCATCCTCTTCGCACCGTTGGGCGGTATCGAGCAGACCGACAGCGGCAAGACGATTGCCGTTGTGGACTACAACGGCTTCCGCATCGTCATTCCTCTCAAAGAAATGATGGTCGCCCCGAGCGCTGCCAACAGTACCGACAGCATGGCCGTCCGCCAGATGAAGCTGCTGGGCAATATGCTGGGCGCGGAAATCGACTTTGTCATCCTGGGTATTGACTCCAAGAGCCGCAGTGTGGTTGCCAGCCGCCGCGAAGCCATGATGCGCAAACGCCAGCTTTTCTATTTCAGCCCAGATGCCAACGGTGAGTACCGCGTCCGGGAGGGGCGCGTGGTGCAGGCTCGCGTTATTGCCGTTGCCGACAAATCCATCCGTGTGGAGATTTTCGGCGTGGAGTGTTCCATCATGGCGCGGAATCTGGCATGGGACTGGATCGGTGATGCCCATGACCGTTTTGCTGTGGGCGACCAGATTCTTGTCCGCGTGACCGAAGTGAACAAAACCTCACAGGAAGAAATGTCTGTCCACGCTGATGTCAAAAGCATCACCGAGAATACCAGCCGCGAAGCCTTGAAGCGTTGCCGTGTGCAGAGCAAATACGCCGGCCGCGTCACCGATGTACATAAAGGCATCGTCTATGTGCGGCTTTCCAACGGTGTCAACGCCGTGGCTCACTCCTGCTATGACCGCCGCACACCCGGCAAAAAGGACGACGTCAGCTTTGTGGTAACAAAGCTGGACGAGGAACGTAGCATCGCCGTGGGTATTATCACCCGCATTATCCGTCAGAATCTGTAACCGATGAACCGTGAGCAGTCCCGGCGGCTGCCCATCTTTTACATGAAAGGATTCGTAAAATGGCTGTTTTTCGCGTAGAGCGCATTAAGGATTATACCGTTATGAGCAATCATCATCTTCGCAATAAAAATTTGTCACTGAAAGCAAAGGGCCTGCTGTCGCAGATGCTTTCCCTGCCGGACGACTGGGATTATACCCTCAAAGGGCTTGCCGCCATCAACAAGGAGAGCGTTGACGCTATCCGTACAGCCATTTGGGAACTGGAGGACACAGGGTATGTGGTGCGTACCCGCGTCCGGGATGAACGCGGCTGTCTGCGAGGCTGCGATTACTATGTCTATGAGTACCCGCAAGCGTCCTCGTCCGGCTCCGATGGCAGCGCTGAATCCGTGCCGCCTATGCTGGAACCCCTTGCATCGGATTCTGCTGTACAGGAAAATCCCATACAATTAAATAAAGAAATACAAAATAAAGAGAAACAAAATACGGATCTGATCTTATCCGAGAGCGAGACCGTGCGGACAAAAGTCCGCGACAACATTGAGCTGGACCTGCTTTGCCGCAATCAGCCGGAGAGCGCCCCCGTGATGCAGGAAATCTACGAGTTGGTCGTGGAGACAATCCAGCTTCGCAGCCCTGTACTGCGGCTTGGAAACAACCTGTTCCCGATGGCCTTGGTGCGGGAACGGCTGTTACAGCTGACAAGCGAGCATATCCGTTTTGTCCTTGATGGCCTGCGTAATCTGCACACAGACGTTAAAAATCTCAAAAAGTACCTTCTGACGATGCTGTTCAATGCGCCTGTCACGCTGAACGGCAGGACGATGCTGGATGTACGCAAATCTGTCGGTGGCGGATCCCGTCCGATGCTGGCGTAACGCCGCGAAGATATGAACAAATTGTAAAATTTGAAAAAGTGGCCGAAATTTTTTAATTTTTTCGTGTGAGATGACAGTAATAAGGGCAAATAGGTTTTTTCGGCCTATTTTCAACAAATTGGAGGTGAAATTCTATGAAACAAGCTCGTATCCATTGTCCCTACTGCGGCTCTCTTGCCATGCTGCGCCCGGCAAGCGCGATTCATGGTCTGTCCGACATTTCCGCAGGAACGTACCTGTACGTCTGCCGCCGCTGGCCTGCCTGTGATGCCTATGTCACAGCAGACCGCCGCACGAAACAGCCGCTCGGCACCCTTGCCAACGGAGATTTGCGGCATAAACGCATTCTTGCCCACCATGCACTGCACAGTGTACAGGCACAGCTTGGCATGAACCGAGACCAGAGTTACTGCTGGCTGCAAACGCAGATGGGACTGCCCGGAGATCAGGTACATATTGCCAAGTGCGGCGACTACCGCTGTGAGCAAATCATCCGCATCTGCGAGAATGCGACTGCGAGGTGACGGTTATGAAATGCGTGAAAAGGCTCACAGCTGACCAACAGCGTTTGGCAGAAGAAAATCTGAGCATCGTAGAGCGCGTCCTGCGGTTCGACATCAATGTCAATCCCTGCGTTGCTGGTCTTGGCTATGAGGACTTGTATCAAGAGGGCTGTGTCTGGCTCTGCAATGCAGCACTGACCTTCGACCCAGCGCGCGGTAGCTTTGCATCCTATGCCCGGCAGGTCGTACAGAATGGTCTTGTCAGTTACTGCCGCAACCTTACGGGAAAACAATGCCGCATGATTTCTCTGGCAGAGATGAAGCCAACTGCACTTGCCGCATTAGAAGTACAACATAGCGCTCCCTTCGATATTGAGTGCGAGACTCCCCTGCTGCTTGCCGCCGCAGAATCTCAATACAGTGGCGTGACCCGCAAGGGCGTCCATGCGCTGGCGTTGCAAGTCTCCGGCATACCGCTTACCGCAGTTGCTACTCGCATGAGCGCCCCGCCCAACCACGTTTCGGCGTGGATCAGCCGTGCTGTCCACAAATTGCGAAACGATGAATCTTTTCTCTCATCTCTACACGAAAATTAAAATTTGGAGGTTCCCTTATGAAAATGCTTTACACTGCCAATGGCCGTTATATCCGCTGCTGCACCGAAGAAGGCACCCGCCCGGTCATCATCGTCTGCGAAAAAGAGTACGAGGTCGATGTGCAAGAGTTTATGCTCTGGTCCATCCTCAACTGGCGCATCCTGCGGGAAGAGGAAATCAGCAGCTTCTACGAGAAGATGGCGAGCAGTTCCAATGTCACCATCCACCGCAGCTGGCAGGACTGTGTGCAGCGCCTGCTAGTTCGCGGGCTCATTGTGGTTGGCACCGGGGATACCGAGTATGATGCGCTATATGATTTGCTCTCCTGCCGCTTTATCATCCCCATCGGTGCGGCATGGCCGCTGCGGGTGCTGTCGTTCCTCAAACTGACGTTTTTGGAGGGCATCTCTTGGAAAATCACCCGCCGCCTGTTCCACGTTGATGCCCGTAGCGCCTGCGAGAAAAAAGTCATCCGCCTTGCCCGGCAGACACCGCTCTCGTGCGCGGAAATTATCAAGTGCATCGAAATGGACATCCGCCGCCTGAAGGACGGCTACGATGTGCTGGACAAGCTGTATGACGACAACGACCTGAACTGCGACAACTTCGCCCATGCAGTGCGGGAGTACCGTTGCAGCCGCGAGGTCATCACGGCAGTGTCAAACCTTTACCTGCGGCAGCAAATTATGCTTGATACTTACTGATGCGATAACCGACAAAATAGAAGCGGAAGATTCCCGCTGTCTTAAATGAGAATCTTCCGCTTCTATTCATATTATTGCTGTGGGACTTTTTCCATCAGATCATCTATACTGCAATGCAGGACACGTGCCAAGCGCAGCAAGGTTTCCCCTTGCGCCTTGTTAATGTCTTTCTGGCGTTGCTCATATTGCTGGATGGTGCGCACGGGGATTTCTGCCTGTCGTGCCAGTTCCGACTGGCTCATTTCGGCCAGTGTGCGCAGGCTCTTTAGGTTTGTTTCCGGCTTTGCTGCGCGGTACAGTTCGTTCATCTTATCAGCAAACTGGCGAACGTCCATTTCATGGTAGGGCGTATACAGCATTCGCACCTTGGAAATCGGCACAGCCTGCTCAATTTCAGAGAAGCGCAGCCCGGTATCCCACTGGTAATATGCGATAGCCCAGCCCGTCCAGTATTCGAGACTGCGGTCATACGCATAGGATGCCTTGCGGACGGGTTCTGGCTCCCCCGCCTGTTCCAGTACCCTGCGGGCAAGTTCCACACCGGAAGTGCCTGCCAAAATAGTGCTATCACCGAGTTCAAAGCGATGGGAAATCTCGCTCATTAAAAACCAGTTCCATACTGTTTCCAGCGGATACTGTAAATCATTGACCATGTAGTCCAGCATACGCGCAAGACATTTTTGTGCAGCGGTAAGATAATTTTTATCGTAAGCGTGGATCACTGGGCTTCATCTCCTCGTCAAGGATGGTTGTAATGTAAAGATCGCCCCTTTGGCGGCGGTTCCGCTCTACATCAAAGTATTGGCGGCGGGCGGCCTGGTCACGGAACGCTTTCTTCTTATACCATTCTTTGGCGTCTGCTGTATCATAGCCCATAAATTTCAGCTGCTCAAAGGCTTTTCGGCTTTTCAGTACAAATTGCTGACCCAGTTTGCCAAGGCGCATAGCGCTACACAACTGGCGATACGAGATTGCACCGTTGATAAAGTCAGAGGCAAAGGAAAAGTAGCTGTCATCGGCACGATAGCCGATAATGACATCTGCCGTTTTGTAGTCCAGATGAAAATTCTGTAAGAGATAATCCTTAGCTTCCGCCGCCAGCGGTGTGGACGCATCAAACTCACGGTTTTCAAGCAGAATCGTCAGCCAGTGCAGCATTGTATATTCCGGGGCATTCAAATCGAGAATCGTCAAACCGTCACATTCGATTTGATACTCATTTGCATAACCGTTGTGGTCAATACTTACGCCCCACTCTTTCGCCATGTTCGGGTTTTCGGTGCAGTAGAAGCCAACGCCATAGTCATTGTAGGGCTTTCCATAGCCATATTGGGGCTTTTCAATAATGTGATCCGAGCCGTGATAAATCGTCTTTTTCATCAGACCACCTCCTCATTGCAATTATACTCCTGCGGGAGTATAATTGCAAGCGCGTTGTTATCATCGTGCAGGAGCCCATACAAAATCCACCGTTGACATCCACAAGATATAGTATTATAATAATCTTATAGATGATTTTTATGCTATATAAGCATACGTTGTTATTTTTGTAATCGGTGCCGGTAGTAGATGGCATTGCGCTGAATTGGGCGCGGTGTCTTCCCTGCCGGCACTTTTTTATATAGATATTTCCTGCCACCGGCAGAAAGGAGTGAACCAAGAATCCATCCGCATCCCGCATGGCCGCCGAAAAGCGGCTGCACCTTGGGCTGCATCAAGTGTTCAGAATGGACACCTGATGCAGCCCTTTTTGTTTTTGTGAAAGGACGGTAATCGACAATGAAATCTGACAATGCCATCTGGAACGGTACAAGTATTTTCGTGGGCATCATTGTAGCCATCGCCGCGTTTGTGCGCGGCGCGCTGCTGCTGCCGCTTCTGCTTGTTGCCTGCTCCATCTGGGAACTGTATGTGCTGCACCATCTGCGCAGCAGCCTACCGGCAGTCCCCAAGAAGAAAGCAAAGGCACCCCGCCGCACCAAGTTTGTGGTGCCGGACATTGAGGACGAACCGCTCAGCGACATTCTGCTGCTTCATGTGAACCAACGCGTCACCGCTGCGCTTCGCACGGCGGACAGCAACATCACATGGGAATGGGCCACCAAAGATCCGCTTGCTATCGTCAAAGAGGGAGGGCGCTGCCTGATTCGTGTTCACGGATTGGACGGCTTTGAGAGTGCCGAGGTCGTTTTGGACAAGCAGGCTCACTTGCGGTGCGAGTTGGTCAACACCGTGCCGCTGCGCCCAAATCCCACGGCAGACACGCCTGAAAAACCGCGTATTCCCGCTGAGACTCCCCCACTGCCCGACCCGCGCATTTGGTATGAAACTGAGGGACGCGCAACGCTGGAGGGCATAGTGGCCGACCTCAGTTCCCGCGGGCATCACTCGATGACCGTGCAGGAGGACGGTCACATCCAGCTTACGGATGGCAGCACATCGGTACTCCCGGAACTGCACGGTTTCCCACCTGTGGGCTGCTGGGAAAAGTTGAAACAGGTCTTTGCAGGAGATGGGCTGGCCGCCGAGGAAACTTCCGGCAAGCTGGTTCTCTCGTGGTAAAGGGAGGTTTCGCGTATGAAATCCGGTGTATCCTTACAGCAGATGCTGACCGAAGTGAAACGGCAGAGCGAGTCCAAGGAGGACTACCTCATTGCCCCCAATCGCCTGCGGATGGAATCCTACGGCAAAGAAATGTTTTTGCACCTGTCGGACGACAGCGGCACTGAACTAATCGAGCCCATGACCATCACCGGCATCGCCCATCGGCAGATCGGCACTCATCTGCGCATCCCCGCCGCCTACTATGACCGTATGCGGGAGGAACGCCCCGACCTGCTGGCCTACAACGCCAACACATGGTTCAAGCAAGAAAACAGCCAGCGTATGCTGCGCACCTTGGACGGCTCCGCCCGTGCGTACCTGAGCAATCGCTACCGCCGCATCGACAATATCGACATTGCCGGAGTGACGCTTCCGATTCTCGGCGGGCTGCCTGACATCCGCTTTGAAAGCTGCCAAATCACCGAAAGCCGTATGTACATCAAGGCCGTGAACCCCCGCTTGCAGGCGGAGGTATCCCCCGGCGACATTGTGCAGGCAGGGGTCATCATCAGCAACAGCGAGGTCGGACTTGGTTCCGTCAGCATCCAGCCGCTGATCTATCGGCTGGTGTGCAGCAACGGCATGGTCGTGAATGAAGCCGCCGCCCGCCGTAACCATGTGGGGCGTGTTACAGATAGCGAGGAAAATTTCAGCGTCTACTCCCAAGCAACTTTGGACGCGGAGGACAAAGCCTTTGTCATGAAGATTCAGGACACCGTGCGCGCTGCCGTGGAAGAAGCGCGGTTCGCACAGGTCGTCGGCAAAATGCAGGAGACCAAAGCCGCACAGATGGATACCCGTGATGTGCCGGCCGTCGTCAAACTTGCCAGCAAAGAGTTCCACATTACCGACAGCGAAAGCACTGGCGTATTGCAGCGGCTGATCGAATCCAACGATTTGACGCTGTATGGTTTATCCAACGCCGTGACCCGACACAGCCAGGATGTGGAGAGCTATGACCGCGCCAGTGAATTGGAAAGTATCGGTTACAGCATTTTGACCATGCCCACACAGCAGTGGTCGAGAATCAACCAGGCAGCTGCTTGATGCTGCCCTACATATAGGAGGATTTTTTATGTCTATGATGAACGCTAACGCCGCAGCCACCACCGCCATGACCGCCAACGAACCGCTGGATTTTGTGCTGCCCGAAATGGGCGATGCCGATTTCAGCAGTGAGGAACTTGCCGAGGATAGGGACGGCTTTACGATGTCCTTTCCCCGCATCAAGATTCCCGCAGGCGGCGTGCTGCAGTTTGAATTGCCCACCGGCGACCCTCAGCACCCAGATTACAGCCCCACTCTCACCGGCGTGATTTTGTTCAATCACGCAAGCTGCGCCTACTGGCCGGAGGGCGATGAGTACAGCGACGATGTACCGCCGCTCTGCTCCTCTGTAGACGGCAAACAGGGCTACGGTGAACCCGGTGGTGTCTGCGAAACCTGTGCGTTGAGCCAATTTGGCAGTGCCGCCAATGGTCGCGGCAAAGCCTGCAAGAATATGCGGGTGCTGTACTTGCTGCGCAGCGGGGAGTTTATGCCGCTGGCGATCAATCTCTCTCCCACCAGCATCAGCCCGTTCCGTGAGTTTTTGAATCAGGGCTTTGTTTTCCGCAACCGTGCCACCTACGGCAGCCTTGTGGAGATTGGATTGAAACGCCAGACGAACCCGGAGGGCAAGGATTACAGCGTTGCCACGTTCAAGCGCTTGGGCGATTTCCACGGCGAGCAGCTTGCCGCTGTGCGCAAGTACGCCTTGAGCTTCCGTGAGCAGATTCGCGGCATGAACCGCCAGCGCATCGAGGCAAAACGTGAACAGGATGATGGTCTTTGTGATGTGGAGAGCTGCGCTACCGCCCCTGCGACCGCCGATGGCAGCTTTTGCATCGGGGCATCGGTGAACGGTGACACGCAGCCGCTGCCCGCGTAACAGTTTATGAAGGAGGTGCTTTATGCACGATATTCCGTTGAATGATACTCAGCGTATTTTTGCCGACAAGAACCACAACCTTGTCTACAAGTTTCTGCACGAGAAGAATCTGCCTGCCAGCGAATATTATGACATCGTCATTTTCGGCTATCTGCGGGCCGTACAGCGGTATCTGACCGACCCGAACCTTGCAGGCTATTCCTTTGCCACGGTTGCGTGGCGGGCGATGGAAGGCGAAGTTGTCAATACCCACCGCACCGACAAGCGCCGTTTCCGCGTCATCCGTTTTGTTCGTCCCCGTCAGTCTTACACCGGGCATCTGACCCGGCATTCAACACCAACGGTAACGGACGAGGAAGCGCTGCGTGAAAGTGAGGTTGCATTGCTTCTGCACGCCCTCGCCAAGCGGGTAACGCCCCAGCAGATGGAAATTATCCGTCTGCGCACCAAAGGCTACCAGACGAACGAGATCGCGCAGATGCAGAACACCTCGCTGTACCATGTGAACACGCTGCTGGATAACGCGCGGTTCATCGTGGTGGAACTGTGCAGAGATGCTTAAAGGGAGGCAAGGACAGAATGAAAAAGCGGAAGCTGGAGCTTTACATTACCGGCAAACTCATGTCCGCACTGATGGTGGGCAGACCCGCCATCTTCAGTACGGGCGGCGAAATGTACCATACGGCTCCTGTAGTGAAGATTCACGAAACCGAAACGCAGGAGATCCACTTTGAAACATCCACCACCCATTATTACATCAAGCCTCGCCCTTTTGTACTCGCGGTCCTCAACCCGCGCCGACAAACGCTGGCCGCGTGTGCGTAAAGGGTTGAATGTTCGCAGAATGATTTAATTACAGCCGTGGCGGCGCTTTGCTGCCACGGCTTCTTTTGACGGAATAAGAGGTGAAATTGACTATGTATGAAGAAAAAGTACGCAAATTCAAGTGTTATTACTGCTCGGACTGTAAACTCTATGCCGGGTCTGAAACGAAAATAGTTCACGGTCGGCGCATGAAACCGAACACAAAATACTGCACCGGCGGCAAAAAAATCATCATCTTTCGCTCTGATGACCCCAAGGTAAATGTACCGAAATGGTGTCCTAAGCGGCGCGTGCCGCCCACATTGCGGATTTACAACTTCCGTTCACCGGAAATCGAGGCAGGAGAGAGCATGCTTGCGGCCAACGGAATCTCGTTTTTCCCATACCCCAGCCGCTATGCAGTGCGGTATGAGGGAGAGTCACCTTATACGGCGATGGAATTTGCAAAGCAAATCAAAAATCATTCTTTGGCAGAGTTGCTCTCTATGCAGCTATTGCCCTATGAAATTCTGGAAATCGACGATGGCATCCGCCCGTACTGTTTCCTTGTAGAACGTCTCGGTCACGTGCGGTGCATCCGCTTCAAAAGCGACATTGCACGCGAAAGTAAGTATGAAGAGTCAGGCGGCAAAGCGATTTGATCCTATGGAATCATGCAGATGTTCCATTCACAGTCACCTGTAAAAGCGTCAAATCAGGCTGCCGCAGTGCGTTTATTGCTTGCCTCAAACCTATAAATGCGCTCTTTTGACAAAAAGGAATTGTTGCAGAAGGTCCCCGTGATTTTGAATTGATTGCTGCGGTTATTGATACTAAAGTAGGCAAATACAAATCATTCGCGAGGCATACTCAAACTTTGAACAGCTACTGAAAAAGCCAGAGTAATGAAGGAGGGAAACGTGTATGAATAGCCAACGGGCAATTCTTAGCAATGAATCCAATTATACAGTTTTCCGTGTGGGGGATAAGGTAATTAGATTTCGCGCACCATATTCATTGGAGCATTATACAGAAGTAAAAGAATGGAATCATGGTTATATTGTAGCGATGGCAAAGTATAAACAGAATGACAGGCCTGAAGAAGAGTATATTGATTTAATTCCTGTTTTGAAAAATTTATATTTTGATCCAGATACATTTTTGGCTCCGATCAAGGAAGTGAGCGTGGTAAATGGTTAATGTTAAAAATATAGCCGATGAGGCAGATATGATCATAAATGAACGTTATGAAATCGATGAACTGGCCGATGCGGCAGGTGGATATTTTGCGATGCCGTCAGCGGACGAACTTGCCTACACCGAACTTTTGTTTGACGTCTGCGACCAATTTGGAATCCATTACTATTCTGCCGATAAGAAAGCGCGCGCATTTGTTGAAGAAGTGACACGCGTGACGTGGGCAAAGCAACAAGAAGAAAAGACCGGGGTACAACAGAGTATCCGCCCTGCATTTACCGCGTAAAAGAGAATATGTATATGCCAGCCGGAAGGGATTTACTTCCGGCTGGTTTTTTCTAGAGGAGTATTAAAGGGAGTAAGTCTGTGCAATGTATCTATGTAACCGCTCAAGCACAGCCGTCAAGCAAAAATAAAGCTGGAGCCGAATCCGGCTCCAGCAAGCCTCAAATTTTCTTCTTGCAAATGTCAGGCAGTTTGTCCGACTACGGCATCATATCATTTAAGAACGCGCGGTCATTTGGATCATGCTCCCGGCCATAAAGATGTTCTGCAATCTCGTCCAGTAAAAAACGGAAATACTCATACGGCTTCAAATTGTTGGCCTTGCCGTTTCTGCAATGCTGTAGAGAATCGCACTGGATTGTGCTCCTCTGGGCGTGTTGAGCATAATCCAGTTTTGCCCGACTGTAAAGGGACGATTTGTTGCGATTGGTTTCGTATCATGCACGTCAAATAAAATCCTCTGCTTGCAGTTAAGGATGCACGGAACTTGTATCCGGATGAGGAATAAAAGAAATCTTTTTACTTGTCAATCTGCTGTAAATTATCGACTGAATTTGTGCAAAGCTAACAAAGTGAAAAAGAGAGCCGTTCTCGCCTTGACACTCCACAAAGAATGTGATATTGTAGTATTATACAGAATAAATCGTTATTCAAGTGCCTGATTTGTTTGCGCCTTACAAAAAAAGAAAAATGTACGTGAGCAGCGTCGTTGGATTGTTACCGTTTGGCGGGCTAGACCAACTCTGCATAGCACAAGCCGAAAGCGTGTTTCAGCCTTCGGTATGTTTGCTGTGTCAAGGGTGGTCTTTTTTTATTGCCTTTTTCAACCCGAGGAGGAGAAACAATGCAATATACCGTCAAAAAGCCAATCAACAACAACATTTTGCGCGTGGTGGACCCCACGGGCTGTGAACTGATCGTCACCGGGCGCGGTTTGGGCTTTGGTGTTAAGCCGGGCTATAAAATCGAGGCTGAAACCGCAGAGTGCAGCTACCGCATGACCAGCCCTGCCGTGCAGCAAAAGTTGGTGGAACTTCTGGAACGGATTCCGTATGAGCATCTACTGCTCACCGATGAGTTGGTAGAAACCATCCGGCAGCGGCTGAAATACCCACTGAATGAAAGCCTGCTCATCACGCTGGCCGACCACATCAGCTTTGCCATTCAGCGCAGCGAAGAGGGTATTCGCTTTTCTAACCCGTTGATGACTTCCATTCGGGAATTCTACCCGGAAGAGTATCACCTTGGCGTGGAGTGCCTTGCCACTATCCGCCAGCGCTTCCATGCAGACCTTTCGGACGACGAGGGCGGCTTTATTGCGCTGCACATCGTCAACGCAGAGCTCAACACCACCATGAGCGTGGTGAACGATGTCACCCGCTTTGTGGATGGCTGCGTGCAGGTAGTGGAATGCTTTTACAACTTCCATTTTGACCGGGATGCACTGGATTTCAGCCGTTTTACAGTGCATTTGCGCTTTTTTGCACAGCGCGTATTTCAAGGAAAACAGGAGCAGGAAAACGATACCCATGACGAAGTGTTCCGCGCCCTGATCGCCCGCAATTGCAGCGAACACTACAAATGCGCCTGTTGCATTGCGGAGTATGTGCGCAATACCTGGCACAAGGAGCTTTCGGACGAGGAACTGGTGTTCCTTACCATCCATCTGAAACGGATTTGGATGGGGAAATAAGCTTTTTGTTTCACCTTTGATTCTCCACAGGTCTTTCCTGTGTAGATATATGCTGGATACGAACTTAGGAAAAGGAGAACTTAAGATGAAAGACAAGATCTTTGGCGTGCTGCAGCGCGTGGGACGCAGCTTTATGCTGCCCATTGCACTGCTGCCTGTGGCGGGCCTGCTGCTGGGCATCGGCAGCTCGTTCACCAACGAAACGATGCTGGCGGCTTATGGCCTGAACAGCGTCATCCATCCGGGCACCCTCATTTATACCATTCTGGACGTGATGAGTCAGACCGGCAATGCGGTGTTCAACAATCTTGCGCTGCTGTTCGCCATGGGCGTAGCCATCGGCATGGCTCGCAAGGAAAAAGAGGTCGCAGCACTGTCCGGTGCAGTGGCCTATATCATTATGAATACGGCCATTCAGGCCATGATCAATGCGGCGGGCGGTGTAGAAGCTATGCCTGCCAACTCCACCACCACCATGCTGGGCATCACAACGCTGCAAATGGGTGTGTTCGGCGGCATCGTGGTCGGCCTGGGCGTGGCGGCACTGCACAACAAATTCTATAAGATCGAGCTGCCGCAAGTGCTGGCCTTCTTTGGCGGCACACGCTTCGTGCCCATCGTCAGTTCTATTGTGTATCTGGTGGTCGGCATTGCCATGTTCTATATCTGGCCGGTGGTGCAGAACGGTATTGCCGCGCTGGGTGCACTGGTGCTGGCTTCCGGCTACGCAGGCACCTTTATTTACGGCCTGCTGGAGCGTGCGCTGATTCCCTTTGGACTGCATCATGTGTTCTATATGCCGTTCTGGCAGACCGCTGTGGGTGGCACCGCCATCATCGACGGCGTGACCGTGACCGGCGCACAGAACATCTTCTTTGCCGAGCTGGCTTCCAAGTCCACCACTGTATTCTCGGTCAGTGCTACCCGCTTCATGGCCGGTAAGTTCCCCTTTATGATGTTCGGCCTGCCCGGCGCGGCGCTGGCTATGTACCAGTGCGCCAAGCCTGAAAAGAAAAAGGCGGCAGGTGGCCTGCTGCTGTCTGCTGCGTTGACGGCTTTCCTCACCGGCATTACCGAGCCGCTGGAATTTACCTTTATCTTCGTGGCACTACCCATGTACGCGGTGCACTGCGTACTGGCCGGTCTGTCCTTCATGTTGATGCACATCCTGAATGTGGGCGTAGGCATGACCTTCTCCGGCGGTCTCATCGATCTGGTGCTGTTCGGTGTGATGCAGGGCAACGCCAAGACCCACTGGGTGTGGGTGGTCGTGGTCGGTGCGGTGTACTTTGTGCTGTACTACATCATTTTCCGCTTTATGATCTCCAAGTTTGACTACAAGACCCCGGGTCGCGATGATGCCGAGGAAGTCAAGCTGTACACCCGTGCGGACGTGAACGCCCGCAATGCTGCTTCCGGCAGTGTGCCTGCCGGAAATGACCCGGTCAGTGCACTGATCGTGGAAGGTCTGGGAGGTGCCGCTAATCTGGCCGATGTGGATTGCTGTGCAACCCGTCTGCGCTGCACGGTCAAAGATGCGGCATTGGTCAAACAGGATGTGCTCAAAGCCTCCGGCGCCTCCGGCGTGATCTGCAAGGGCAACGGCGTACAGGTGGTGTATGGCCCCAAGGTGGCCGTCATCAAGGCAAAGCTGGAAGATTATCTGGAAAGTGCACCCAAAGACCCGGGTGCCGCTCCCTCGCCGGCAGCCGCACCCGCACCCGCAGCAAAGGATACCGTGCTGTCTGCCTGCCTGAACGGTACGGTAGTGCCGCTGGCCGATGTGAAGGATGAAGCCTTTGCCAGCGGTGTACTGGGGAATGGCATTGCCATTGAGCCTTCCGACGGTGAACTGGTGGCACCTGCTGACGGTGAGATCTCCTCCACCTTTGAGACCCACCATGCCGTAGGCATGACCACGGCTGACGGTGCCGAACTGCTGATGCACATCGGCATCGATACGGTCAAGCTGGGTGGCAAGCACTTTACCTACCTCGTCAACGATGGCGACAAGGTAAAGAAGGGCCAGCCGTTGATCCGCTTTGAGCTGGAAGCCATTAAGGCCGAAGGCTATCCCGTGACCACGCCGGTCATTGTCTGCAATACCGATGACTATGCCGCTGTCGAAGCTAAAGCCAGTGGCACCGTAAAGCAGGGTGATGCGTTGCTGGAACTGAAGCGCTAAGCGTTTCTCCCCAACTGTAAGACGGGGTTGTTATAAAGGAAAAAGCTATTCCGATAAAGGCAATGTCACTAAGTTAAATAGGCAATCCCTCTACACCAACGCAGAAATTGGTATAGAGGGATTTTTTCTTCTAAATACTTGACAATAGGCTCAGAATGTGCGGCCACTTTGCTTACCGAAGTAAGCAAAGAGGTCCTTATAGAGGTTGTGGCGAGGAAGCTTATCGCCGCTGGATGGAGTACAACAGAAAGAAGACAATTTGCGGGGAAAATCGCAACAGCTATTCCAAGACAGACACAGATGCCACTTTTATGCATATGAAAGACGACCATATGCGCAATGGTCAGCTAAAACCCGGATATAATGTTCAGTTTGCTGTCAACAGCGGTTTCATAACCGGCATTGGCGTATTCAGCAACAGAACAGACTTCGGCACGCTGATTCCGTTTTTGACCTATTTATGGCATAAGCACGGAAAATCCTATCGCAATGTCGTGGCTGATTCCGGCTATGAAAGTCTGGCCAATTACCGCTGGCTGTTTGAAAATGGCCAGACCGCATTTATTAAGCCCGCCAACTATGAATCGGTGAAAAAGCGTTCTTCAAAGTCACAGGTTGGCAGAATGGAAAACATGGGCTATTACGAACCGGATGACTGCTTTATCTGCAAGAACGGCAGACATTTGGATCTCAGTTCTCACTATACCTCCCATGCGAAGGACGGTACAGAGCGCAAAATCTCTGTTTACCGCTGCGAGGACTGCTCCGACTGCCCTTACCGTGCAGCCTGCTGCAAGGCTAAAGACAGCGAAAGGCTCAAGGAAATTTTTGTCTGCTGGGAATTTCAGAATCTGCGCAATAATTCGTATCACAACATTACCACCGAGGAAGGAAAGTTGCTGCGCTGCAACCGTTCTATTCAGGCAGAGGGTGCCTTCGGACAGCTAAAGCACAATCGGAATTTCAAGCGTTTCCTTACCGGCGGCAAGGTCAAAGTTCTGGCTGAGCTTCTGTTCTTGGGGCTTTCCCAAAACATTGCTCATCTGCTGGCAAAGTGCAACAGTGGACTGCAAAATCTGCATTTGATTCAGCCTAAAGCATACCTGAATTTCTGATTTTTGAAGAATTGGAAAACAGGCTCCTCTGGAAAACAATCGTTATTCAGAAGGGCCTGTTTGAGTTATCTCTTTTTGGAAAATCAGGGGGCCTATGGCGAGCGTTTTGGTGCTTTTGGAACCGTTTAACCGTAAAGGGGCTGCTGCACTTGGAATTTTTCCTTGTGCAACAGCCCCTTTTCTATTATCGATTCACATCAAAAATTTCAATGCAGCGTACAAACAGCACGCACTGTTCTTGGTATAAATCCTCGTCAAATACACCGTTTACTACGGAATATTTTCGCAAAAGATTTTTGTACCTCGCAAACAGTTCTTCAAAGGCCGATGTACTTCCCAATTTAGCTGAGAGTAACAGTTCCATAAAAGTCATTTTACATCCCCCATTTCGGCTCTCAGCTTTTTAATGCTTCTATAATAGGCAGATGCCACTCCTTTTTCTTTGAGTCCTGTTTCTTGAGCAATTTCCTTAAAGGGCTTTCCTTTCAGGACATACTCTGTGACAACAAACCTCTCTTTGAGACTTAATTGCTGCATAGCAGCCATCAGTTTTTCATTTTGCGGCTCCATTCTGCTCCACATATCATACCCGGCGGTTCTAAATTCGGATTGTTCTGCCTCCTTTTTAGTTCGGTTTTCTTTTTCATGCTCTCTCTGTTTCTTCTTTATGTAGGATTGGCGCTTTCGTTTTACCGCCAAAAGCACATAAGCAGTAAATTGGTTTTGGCATATATCATCCTCGGATATGCCATCGTTCCTTTTTATCATTTCTGTACTCCCATCATTTTTTCTTCGATGGGAATACTGGTGGTGAACGACAGCGACAAAGAATCTTGTCGAATTGAAAATTGACACACGCAAATTCTTCAGTATATGTCCACCTGTGTGGAGCATGTACCGTCAGGATTCGCATATGGCAGTGGTAATTCCATTTCGTTTTTCGCGTGGAATTGCCAGAGTTATTCATTCGACAAACTCATAATGCGGTTCTCCGTATAGAAGAAAAGCCTATTAAGTTATAGGCAACGGATTATAACCGCACTTTGAGAAAAGAGGCCTCAAGGTACTTTTTATCTTTTGAATTTGTTGTATACCTCCAAATGAAAAAAACAAGGAGAGGCTTCCAAGGAAACCTCTCCTTAACTGGTATGAAGGGCTATGTCAGATTTTTTTCAGCAAAATATTTACGACGGGTAACTTACCGATACAGCGGTCCGTACTGCTTGCACGCAGCATAATCCGCAGCCTGCTGATCCTGTGTGCCGAAACTGGCCCATGCGTGGGGGCGATAGACCTTCTCGGCAGGGACATTGTGCATCGTAACAGGGATGCGCAGCATGCTGGCCAGCGTAATGAGGTCAGCACCCACATGGCCGTAAACGGTCACGCCATGGTTGGCACCCCAGTTTGCCATAACGCTGTACACATCGGTGAACGCTCCCTGTCCGGTCAGGCGCGGGCAGAACCATGTGGTCGGCCAGGTCGGGTCGGTGCGCTTGTCGATGGTGTTGTGGATCTCGTCGGGCAGATCAGCCGTCCAACCCTCGGCAATTTGCAGGACGGGTCCAATCCCCTCCACAATGTTGAAGCGCAGCATCGTAACAGGCATCTCTGCCTTGCAGCGGAAGTGGCTGGAATATCCGCCGCCGCGGAAGTACTCATAGTCCGCGCGGCACCAATCGGTGGCGTTCAGGCATGCCTTGATGTCCGCATCGGTCATCTCCCAGAACGGCTTCATCACATGATTGCCCTCGGCATCTACACAGGCACCGGAACCGTCCAGGGCCGTTGCGCCGGAATTGATGAGGTGAATAAAGCCGTTGGCGGCAACGCCGTCAGGCTTCTGCCCAGTCACACGCTCGCAGGCTTCAGGGCTCCAGTAGGTGCGCACGTCATGGAAGCACGGTGCAGAGCCGGAAACAAGGCTGCCCAGCATCATGGCAATGCCGTTGCAGGTGTCGTTCTCGGTAGCGAACGGTGTCGGGGCCTTCGGGCCGTTCCAGTCAAAGGTGGAAGCCATGATGGCTTCGGTGAAGTCAGCATTCGGCAGCCAGTCTGTCCACTGGCGCTGGCCCTGGAAGCCGCCGACCACAGCGTTGCGACCGAGCGCTTCTTCGTGCCAGCCCATCTCGTCCAGACGCGGATTGCCGTATAGAATGTCGCGGATGATCAGGGTCATCTTGACGATAAACTCCCAATCCTTGTCGGCCGGAACAATTTTCGACTTCGTGATGACAGGCGGCAGGTTCTTGCCGAGGTTCTTATCAAAGCCCTCTTTGCAATTCTCGCGCACCCATGCCAGCGCCTTTTCATATTCGTCGTGGTCATAGATACCGATGGAAATACGGCGCAGGATCTCGACCTCGTCCACCCACTCGGCGCGGATACCGAAATACTTTTGCAGAACACCTGCATCGCAGAAGCTGCCGGCAATCCCCATCGTCACAGCACCAATATTGACGTAGGCTTTGTTCTTCATCCAGCCTGCGGCAACAGCACCGCGGGCGAAACGCAGAATTTTCTCGGCCACGTCATCGGGAATCGTATCATCGTTGGCTTCCTGCACGTCATGGCCATAAATGGAGAAAGCAGGCAGACCGCGCTGGGCGTGTGCTGCCAGAACCGCAGCCAGATACACCGCGCCGGGGCGCTCGGTGCCGTTGAAGCCCCAGACTGCCTTGATGGTGTTGGGATCCATATCGAACGTTTCGGTACCGTAGCACCAGCAGGGGGTCACAGACAGCGTTGCCGTAACATTCTGGGTAGAGAACTGCTCTGCCACGCGGGCCGCCTCGGCACCACCGCCAATCGTCGTACAGCCGATCACGCACTGCACCGGCGTACCATCGGGGTACTTGAGGTTCTCCGAAATCAGTTTGGCGGCATTTTCTGCCATGCGCATCGTCTGATTTTCCAGGCTTTCACGGACACCGCCCCAGCGTCCATCGATGACAGGGCGGATACCAATTTTAGGATACAGCATAGTTGCACCTTCCTTATTATAGCAGGGTTTTGAAACGATCATAAGCGGCGTTCCACTCCGCATAGTTCTGTGTGCTTGGGGTATATGTTTTAATGACCTCTGTCTCCGCAATCAGCCGGCGTCCTTGTGTGATGGAGTCCAGCAACCCCAAGGCTTTCAACTGAATCATAATGTTGCCGAGCGCCGTAGCTTCCACCGGGCCTGCCTTTACTGTAAGGCCGCAGCAGTCTGCCGTCATCTGGCAAAGCAGACGGTCTTTTGTGCCGCCGCCCAAAACGTGCAGGGTCGTAAATGCTCGACCTGTTACAGCGGAGAGCTGCTCTATCGCATAGCGATATTTCAGAGCAAGGCTTTCATAAATGCAGCGCATTATGGCTCCCACCGTTTCCGGGACGGGCTGGCCGGTTTTGCGGCAAAATTCCTGTATTCTGCCCGGCAGGTTGCCGGGGGCAACAAATTCCGGGGCATCCGGGTCAATAAAACTGCGCAGCGGTTCGGCGGCAAGTGCCTGTTGCTCCAGTTCCGCGAAAGAATATACCTGTCCACGGCGCTTGTACTCACGGCGGCTTTCCTGAATCAGCCAAAGACCGCTGATATTTTTCAGATAATTGATTTTCCCGTTTGCACCGAGTTCATTGGACAGCCCGCTTTGGCAGCTGTCCGCCGTCAGAATCGGGGCATCCAATTCCGTTCCCAGCAGGCTCCATGTGCCACAGGAGAGAAATGCCGTATGTTCGGCATCTTCCTCGGCACACGGCATAGCAGCCGAGGCGCATTGCGTATCATGCCCTGCCACCGCAATGATTTTTGCACCGTTTGCAAGTGTACCCGTCACGGTGCCGCTGGCAACAAGGGGTGCGAAGCGGTTTGCGTTCAAGCCATAGGCTGCCAGCACTTCCCTGCTCCACTGCCCTGTGCGGGGGTCAAGCATCTGACTGGTGGAAGCAATGCTGCGTTCGCAGACCGGCTCGGCCCCCAACAGAGCCGCAAACAAATCCGGCATAAAAAGGATCTGCTCGGCCTTTTGCAGCAGTACCGGGTCCTGCTCACGCAGAGCCAGCAGCTGGAACAAAGTATTGATTGCCATGATTTGATTGCCGGTATGGGCATACAATTCTTCTGCAGGCATACGGGCAGCGGCCTGTTCCGGTTTGCCATTCGTTCGGGCATCGCGGTAATGAACAGGGTTTGCCAGCAGATGACCGTCCGTATCCAGTAAGCCGAAATCTACACCCCATGTATCAAATCCTAAGCTGTCAAATGTACCCGCCTTTTGAATGGCCGTGTGAATTTCTTTCAGCAGTGTTTCCACATCCCAGCAGAGGTGACCGTCCTTTTCGATGGGGACATTATCAAAACGATGGATTTCCTCGTAGGTGAGGTTTTGGCCATCGTACACGGCTCGAATTGCACGTCCACTGGAAGCGCCAAAGTCGAAGGCCAGCACAGTTGCTGTGTTACTCATTGCACCACGCCCTTCTTCAAAAGTACGTTGGCATAAATTGCGCTTTCCCCGGTGGCGATAATCGCATAGGCATGGCGTGCGCGCTCATAAAACGCAAAGCGCTCCACCATTTCAATTTTAGCCGGGTCATTGCCGCTCTCGTTCAACTTCTGTTTATAGCTATCCCAGATAGTCGGCTTGCACGGATCGCCATCTACTACTTTCATCAGCGCGACGGGCTTTTCCACATACTGATCCAACGGCAGAAATTGCAGGATGGCCTCCAGCAGTTCTACGGTTCCGTGCCCGTCTGCACGAATCACAATGGCATCTTTGCCGATGCTTTCAGCCGGGAAATTTCCGTCTGCGAGAATGATTTCGTCGCCATGTCCCATCTCGCAGAGGACTTTCAGAAGTTCCGGGCTAAGGATAGGCGGAATGTTCTTCAGCATACGGTGTCTCCTTATTTGTCCGTCGGCTCACCTTTTTCGCGTCGCTCAAATTTGCGATAGCCGGGGTGTTTGCCGGTAATTTTGTAGTAGGAGCGGAGATTGATGAGCTTATCAATATTCTTGCGGTCAATATCGTAGCTGCCGCCGAGAATGATTGCGTTGATCGTGATTTTTGCCCACAGTTCCAGACTCTCCATGCGGTAATAGGCGGTGATGACATCGCTGCCCACCGTCAGCGCGCCGTGGTTTTCCAGCAGCATAACATCGTGGTCGTTGAGATACGGCTCGATTGCGTCCGGCACCTCCGTCGTGCTGGGGGTTCCATACGGAGTCAGCGGCACAGCGCCGATGGCTGCCACATCCTCAATCATGTTGTACATATCCATCGGGCGATGTGCCACGGCAAAGCCGGTGGCTGCCGGCGGATGGGCATGGACAACAGCATTTACATCGGTGCGCTTTTCGTAGCAGCGCAGGTGCATCTTGATTTCGCTGGACGGGCGCAGGCCCTCTGCACCTTCCAGCACATTGCCCTTTGCATCAATGCGCAGCAGCTTGTCCGGCGTGATGAAGCTCTTGCTCATGCCCGAAGGCGTTGCAAGGAAAGTTCCGTCCTCCAACCGCACCGAGACATTGCCGTCGTTAGCGGCGACCCAGCCAAGCTGCCACATTTTATGGCAGACATCGCAGATCTGGTCTTTGATTTCTTCGATTTGCACAGTTTGTACCTCCTAAAGTGGATTTTGTCCTTTATTTGTATTATACTGTTGCAATTTTCCCTCGTCTTTGCGTATAATGATATTATATTGGACGATATTGATATTTTAGGAGATGCCTGCCATGAAGTTTCTGGCTTCCCATGAAAGCAGTACGCGCGGCACTTTTGACTTTCCCATTGAGCTTTATTATGTAGATAAAATGCACCCGCGCTATGAAATGCCGTTTCACTGGCACATGGAATTTGAACTTATGCTGGTTCTGAGCGGGGAGTTTTTTCTGATGACTGATGGACGCTCTTACCTTTTACACAAGGGAGATGCCGCCATCATTTCAGCCGGGGCCGTTCACGGCGGAACCCCCAGCGACTGCGTTTACGAGTGTGTTGTCTTTGACATGAACCGCTTCCTCGGCAGTGGTTCCGTATGTCAGGCAAAATACAATGCGCTTTTTGAACGCGGCGCACAAATTGAGCCGTATCAACCGGCCGGCTCCGTAACCTGCCAACTGATTGACAGACTCTTTGAGGCAATGGAAAAAGAGCCGGAGGGATATGAATTTGTGACGATTGGTCTGATGTGGCAGTTGTTCGGTCAAATCCTTTTGCAGCATTCGTACACAGTATCCACTTCTGAGAACAAGCGGAATGACCGCAGCACAGCCCAAATGAAAGCGGCCTTAGAGCGCATCCGAAAGAATTACGCCAGCCGCATCACCTTGGAAGATCTCGCCTCCACAGCAGAAATGACCCCCGAACACTTTTGCAGGGTCTTTCACAGCATAACCGGGCGCTCCCCTATTGACTACTTGAATTACTACCGGGTAGAATGTGCTGCCGAGCTGTTATGCTCCACCGAAGATCCCATCACGGAGATTGCGTATAGCTGCGGCTTTAGTGATTCCAGCTACTTTAACCGGATGTTCCGCCGCTATAAGGCTGAAGCTCCGGGTAAATATCGAAAACTGCATAGCATATAAAATCGCGCCGACAGTGCATTGTCGGCGCGATTTTTAGTCAACAATTCGCATTTGGTATCAACCGTTCTGAGTTTCCAACATCATAAAACCAATTGCAACACACGACCTTATTAGCCTCACTGCGGACATACAACTTGCTGTATCACAGAAAACTCCCGCGCTTGTCAGGCGCGGGAGTTAAGGAAGGAGAAAACACGATTTTGCATGATGCACTCTACTGCAAAACGCAAACCGCAAAATGAAAAAGCAGATTAGCGGTATCAGCAGTATTTTTCAATTACTTTTTGCATGGCATCCCAGTTCCGTTCCATATCGGCAGTCAACTTGAACTGGGTGCGGGCGCGGTTGAGGTTTTGGGTTTCGTAGTTAATGTGGAAGTAGTGATCTCCCTCCAGATAATCAGCGAGGAAGCGCATACCACATTCCATCGTCATCAGCTTGGCACCCCACGGCAGGGTCTGCTTTTCCAGCGGGGTGAACGCTTCTCCTGCTGCCTGCAAGAAGCCCTTGGTGTAAATTTCAAACAGTTCCATGCTGAAATTGACTTTCGAGAGGTCAGCTTCGTCCTCGGCGCAGTGGTTGGCACCGAAGCGGATGGAATCACCGAAATCGTTGGCGGCCAAGCCCGGCATGACGGTATCAAGGTCGATAACGCAAAGGCCCTCGCCGGTTGTTTTGTCGAACAGGATATTGTTCAGCTTGGTGTCGTTGTGGGTGACGCGCAGCGGCAGCTTACCCGCCGCCAGCAGATCCACCATAACGTGATACTCTGCTTCGCGGGCGCGGACAAACTCAATTTCGCGCTGCACCTGTGCGGCACGACCCATGCGGTCTTCGGCCACGGCGCGCTGGAAGTCAGCGAAACGCTTGGGCGTATCGTGGAAGTGCGGGATCGTCTCATGCAGGGTGTGTGCCGGATATTCAGCCAACTGATGCTGGAAATTGCCAAATGCAACAGCGCTCTGGTAAAAATCCTCAGCCGACTGCACCTGCTGCAAACAGACAGTGTTCTCTACAAATTCATAGATACGCCAGCAGCTACCATCAGCAGCCTGATAATAGGGCTTTTCCTCTTTGGTAGGCACCACATGGAGCGTAGCACGCGCCGGGTCAGCCCCGCGCTGCTTAGCCCTTTCACGCAGGAATTCCGTCACGCCGCAGATGTTTTCCATAAGACCTTCCGGGTCTTTGAATGTATCGGTATTGATCTTTTGCAGGATGTAGCGTTTTGCCCCTGGCTCCGACATTACCGTGATAGCATACGTTTGGTTAATGTGTCCTTCGCCATAAGGAATCGGCTCTGACACTGAGCCATTCCATTGCCAAGCGGCTAAAATCTCATTCATCATAAAAATATCCTCTCAGGTTTGTTTATGCCGCGATGCTGTACAGCGCGATACCGGCTACGGCCGCCCCTGCCATGACCTTAATGGGACTGGGCTTCCACTTGCGCAGAGTGACGAAGCCCACGAGAAAAATTGCCAGTGCGATCAAGTCCATGCTGCCCAAATATGCCGGGAACGTGCGCTGGCCGTACAGGGCCATACACAGCAAGGAGATACCGGCGGAGGCAATCATCGCAATGACGGCGGGGCGCAGTCCTGCCAGAATGCCCTGCATGACGCTGAGGCCGCGAAAGCGGTAATACACATAGGCCAGCGCCATGACGATGACGCAGGACGGGAAAATACAGCCAATCGTGGCAATCAGTGCCCCGGGCAGCCCCGCCACCTGAATGCCAACAAACGTCGCAGCGTTCACCGCGATGGGGCCGGGCGTCATTTCGGCAATGGCCATAATGTCCGCAAAGCCTGTCATTGTCAGCCAAGGGTGAATATCCACGACTTGGTCCTGAATCAAAGGCATGGCTGCATCCCCGCCGCCGATGCTGAACAGGCCGACT
>ENA-ORUU01000239-ORUU01000239.1-human-gut-metagenome-genome-assembly--contig:-NODE-239-length-51939-cov-6.78469_pt1 | contig 51939 bp, 50 predicted proteins | sample MGYA00242085_ERZ509221 | MGnify/ENA primary metagenome ERZ509221 (study PRJEB26280, sample SAMEA2338809) | human gut metagenome | biome: human gut; feature: human-associated habitat; material: faeces... | reverse complement strand
CAATGAATGGCTTGAACCGGTAAGTGATGAAGAATATAGAAAACTAAAATAGGAAGGTTGAAAAAAGTATATTTATAAGGCAATTTGCATATGGAGGTTATATTTATGTTGAAAACAGAAGAATTAAAACTAGTATCTGAATGGGATAAAACTTTTTCAAAAAGTGAAAAAGTAGATCATGAGAAAGTGACATTTGTAAATCGTTATGGAATCACACTTGCCGCAGATTTGTATAAACCGAAAAATGCATCTGGGAAATATCCTGCGATTGCCGTAAGTGGACCATTTGGGGCAGTCAAAGAACAGTGTTCCGGACTGTATGCGCAGACGATGGCTGAAAAAGGATACCTTACTATTGCATTTGATCCTTCTTTTACGGGGGAAAGTGGAGGCAATCCAAGATACATGGCTTCTCCGGATATTAATACAGAAGATTTCATGGCTGCTGTTGATTTCCTGTCTGTTCGGGAAGAGGTAGATCAAGATAGAATAGGAATCATTGGAATCTGTGGCTGGGGTGGGATGGCTCTTAACGCAGCTGCACTCGATACAAGAATAAAAGCAACGGTTGCATCTACCATGTATGATATGACAAGGGTAAATGCGAATGGGTACTTTGATTCTGAGGACAGTGAAGAAGCACGTTATGCGAAGAAGCAGTCGCTGAATACCCTCAGAACACAAGAATACTGTAAAGGCGAATATTCCAGAGCTGGTGGTTGTGTTTCTCTTCCGGTTCCAGAGGATGCCCCTTTCTTTGTAAAAGATTACAGTGAGTATTATAAAGGCAGATGTTATCATAAAAGAAGCCTGAATTCCAATGATGGCTGGAACAGTATTGGATGTATGTCATTTATGAATCAGCCAATATTAAAGTACAGTAATGAAATCAGAAGTGCAGTCCTCATTGTTCACGGAGAAAAAGCACACAGCTATTATTTTGGAAAAGATGCTTATGAAAATATGATTAAGGACAGCAAGTACACATCCAATAAAGAGCTGCTAACAATTCCAGGGGCTGTTCATACAGATCTTTACGATAATCTGGATGTAATCCCATTTGATAAAATCCAGAAATTTTTTGAAGAAAACGGAGTTGGTTAATTATGGCAAAAAAAGTATTGATCATATCGACAAGTCTTCGAGGAGGGAGCAATTCTGATATACTTGCAAATGAGTGTGCAAAGGGAGCAAAAGAAGCGGGGCATGATGTGGAACTTCTTTCTTTGAAAGGAAAAGATATAAAATATTGTATCGGTTGTCTATCCTGTCAGAGGACTGGGATATGTGTACTGAAGGATGATGTTGCAGATATTATGGCAAAGATAAAGAATGCGGAGGTTGTTGTCTATGCAACCCCAATTTATTATTATGAGATGTGCGGTCAGATGAAAACACTTCTTGATAGATTGAATCCTTTATATTCGGCAGATTATTTATTCAGAGATATTTATATGATTGCAACTGCGGCAGAGAATGAGGAAAGTGCATTTGAGAAAGCCTATAATGGGCTGCAAGGCTGGGTAGATTGTTTTGAAAAGGCTTCCTTAAAAGGCATGGTCGGTGGCGGTGGAATTGATGCAGCAAATACAGCTGAGAATCATGTGGATATAATGAAGAAGGCATATGAACTTGGAAAAAATTTATAAGTTGATAAAATAATTCTAATTATTAAAACTAATAGTAACTCAATATTATCAATAGCAAAGCTATAAGATTTCAAAAAAATGGAGTCTTATAGCTATTTTGTTGCGCAAAAATAAAAAATTTCTCCAACACCCTGTAGGAAAATGGCACAGGAGATGGATGGGAAACACATCACTATATTTCATTGAGCGGGGTAAGCGAAAGGGCGTTGATGCAGTATCTTGTAGATCATAAAAATATCCGAAAGATTTATCTCTGCCTTGATAATGATACTGCCGGAAATGCCGCCTGTGAGAATCTTGCAGAAAAAATCCTAAACGATAAGGTGGTAATGCGATTAAGACCAGTAAAGAAAGACTGGAATGAATGTCTGACAGCAGGAATTATCTGCTTTGGTTTTTTCAATAATTTCTAAGATTGAGGTTGCTTTGAGAGTGCGATTGGTGGAAGCATTGCTTATACACGGAGAACCACTTGTTTTGCAAGATTCATCGATTTTTAAAGAGAAAAAACGGTATTTGTGAAAATTGCCCTTACTGCAACTCCGGCATTACATACAACGGAAATTTTTGGTCAGCCAGTATTCAAATACACTTACCGAGAAGCTGTTATAGAGGGATATCTTGTTGATTATGATGCGCCACATCATTTGTAAACAAAACTCAGTACAGGGGGTATAAGGCGGAACGTACTTCACCGGAAAAGGAAACCGAGAAAAAATCACAGAGGGAGATGTAAGAAGATGAGTAAATTCACAGTAGAAGAAATCAATTTCATGTGTGTGTTTGAGACACAGGACAGGACGGATATGATTGGGCAGATCAGACAGGTAATGCCGCACATAAAGGACAGCGACATGGAGGAGCTTGGAGAGCGGGTGTTAGGTAAGCTCCAGAGCATGACCGGTGAAGGATTTGCAGAGGTAGTGTTGGAATCAGTAGAGTAAATTTGAGAGGGTGGGTAGTCGGCTGTGTGCTGGCTACCTGCTTTTTATTTTTAAGATATTTTTATGTATACAATCCGATTGAGAAATTGTCTTTGAAAGGGTACAATTATAATGTATGTATAGTGCAGTTGAAAATGATACACAGTGTGTTCCTATTTGTAATAGGTGGCGTTTAAAAGCCGAATACCATGTGGAAAGGAGTGGAAATAGTATGCCTAGAGGAAGAATACTGGAGCTAAAAAATAATTATGGAATAATTGATACAGACGCATATAAAGTTGAACATGAATGGATACCGTTTAGAATAGAAAAATCTATGTTGGGAGAAAAAGAAGGAAAACAATATATTAAATACACAGATGAGGTTGAGTTTTCCTTAAGTCAAAGTCAGGGAGTAAGAGACCGAGATATCAAAGAAGCCACAGATATTAGGTTTATAGGAGATGAATGGAAATATCAAGAACGAATTATTGAGAATAATGCCATTCAAAATATTAAAAAAAGGTTAAGTGAATACAATTTCTATTATCCGGTATTGGATGATAAGGAATTTGTCGATTGGCTTGAAGGTAATAACTTTCAACCAAGAATGTTGGAATACTTATCGCCGGGAATATTTACTTGCAAAGAAATCATAAAAATGCAAGCAGGAAAGCATATTGACCTTGATTGTATTGATGCTAAGTTTAAAATAGGTTTGCTTTTTGTAATAGATAGAATAGATATTGAGTTTAGGAAAAACATTTTGTCATGGATTACTGGCATAGAAAATGCTTATAAAACATATTTCAATAGAATAAGGATTGCTGATGACGGACATGATGTAGGCGCAGAAGTAATATCAGAATGGGTAGCCAAGAAACCTAAAATTGCGAAGTTGATTAAGCGGGCAAGAGATAAAAGAAGATACAGGGGCAGCTCGGATGAGTTTGACTACTTAACGGATGAGAATGCTGTGCCATTGTTGGATTTGATGGAACAGTTAGAGTTAAACGAGTTGTCAGAACTTATAACTATTTTTTATGATGTTTATTCTAGGAAAGACAGCATTCCAGATATTTTACATAAAATGAAAGAATGTATAGGATTTATCAGTGATTTGTGCGCTATAAGGAATGCAGCAGCTCATGGACGGTCAATTCTACCTACATTTATGGATCCTGATTATAACGGAAATTGGGATTTAGAATTTGATAATGTTGAAGGAAGATGTAGTGTGGAAAAGTGGATACTGTATGATTTGCTAAAGAAGAAGTGGGAGAGAATGGGACTTGGAGATTACTCCAAGCAAATAGTAAATACTTTATATGGAAATCCGCTTCGTAGAGCGTGGATAGAGCTTAATTACATATACTTCTACATAATTCGGGAAATAGAGAAAATGAGTTTCAAATTATTTGTGACCGAGGCAGAATGGTTTCTTAGCAAGGAAGAAGATATAAGGCAACAAATGAGCGGTGTAAATTTGTGCAGTTTAAGACTTTCTGATATGAGAAATACAACTTTAGGCGTTACAGCACCGCCTTATGATGAGATAGCACAAGAGGCTTTTTCTGTATGGGAATTGTTTGAAGGTAAATATAGATAATACAAAAATCGCACCCGCTAAACTGCAGGTGCGATACTTTTGTCAATATTACGAGTTCTACGCAGCTCCAGGACGGAACAACATATGACTCTAATAATATTATACACCATATTTGTATGAAGTAAAACAAAAAATTATTCACTTAGAAGGCTTTCATCATTATCAGAAGTAGTAAATTTCTCGCTTACAGGATAGGAGAAGTTTTTGCTCATTTTCTGAAAGCCATATTCCAGATAATGTGATTTGGGGATGAAGTTATTTTCCGTAAGATTATGTAGTTTGGTGAAAAGCTCTACAAGCCATTCCTGAAATTCTGTTCCTGGTTCTTTTTGGTCAAGCTCATTTTCGTAATAATGTCTCACGATACCAGCAAATATATCGGCGAACTGTACTGCAGGAGTTACAGCAGAGCTGACAAACAAAGGCATTTCTAATATGTGATGGAAAGAACGCCCAAACTTCGTTTTGAAAAGAAAACCTGTAATTGCCTCAGCAATTTTTCGGTCAGCATCCTCATGCACCTCATCAAATATCATCATAGCTTTGCCATAGTGATGATGATTACAGTAAAACTCAACCTTTTTTAAAGAAGGTAATACTGCTTTGGAAGATGATGCTCCGGAACAATAATTGGTTCATCTGGCTTGTCCATAATTATGGCAAAAATAGCAGCGTCATAAGAGGTAATAATGTCCACCATGCCTTCAACATACGCTTTATAGAAACAAATAATTTACACCTTATTTATACCTTTGGAAGACCGAATCGGAATAATTAAAAAAGTTGTCATAATTTAGTTGGTCAAAAAATAATACTACACTCAAAATCAATTAAAAAATCAATCGTAAAAAAATACGATTGATTTTTTGCGCATTTTTGCATATAATATAATCATTATGGTTGGAAAGGGAACGATTACTATGCGTGAAACAAGAATATTAGAATTCAAGGAAACGATTACGAATACTTTTTTGAAAACAGTTAGTGCCTTTTCGAATTACAATGGTGGAACAATTCTTTTTGGAGTTGATGATAATGGAAATGTGAAAGGATTACCAGATGTAAAACAGGCCTGTCTGGATATCGAAAATAAAATCAATGACAGTATATCACCTCAACCAAACTATACACTTGAAATACAGAATAATGACCAGACGATAAAACTTACTGTAAAAAGTGGTCTTCAAAAACCGTATTTATATAAATCAAAAGCATACAAACGAAATGATACAGCAACGATAGAGGTAGATACATTAGAATTTTCAAGGCTTGTATTAGATGGAAAAAATATTAGCTTCGAAGAATTACCTTGTAAAGATCAGGAGCTATCTTTTGAAATTTTACAGTGTAAACTGAAAGAAAATATTTACATTGAAACTTTCAATCAAGATACTTTAAAGACATTGAACCTGTATGACAATATAAATGGTTATAATAATGCAGCGGGACTTTTGGCAGATAAAAATCATTTTTCAGGAATTGATATTGTTAAGTTCGGTGAGAATATCAGTATTATTCAAAAAAGAGTAACGTTTGAACATATATCGGTTTTAGAAATATATGAAAAAGCACTTGCTGTATTTAGAGATTATTACCAATATGAAGTAATACAGGGGGCTGACAGAAAGATGGTAGAGAAAATACCGGAAGCAGCTTTCAGAGAAGCAATTGCAAATGCTTTGATTCATAGGGTATGGGATATTAATTCACACATCAGAGTTTCTATGTTTGATGATAGAATAGAAGTAGTGTCTCCTGGTGGATTGCCGGCTGGAATAACGGCAGAAGAATATTTATCAGGTAAACTATCTATTTTAAGAAATAGAAATCTTGCAAATGTATTTTACAGACTGGGATTAGTAGAGATATTTGGAACAGGAATTACACGAATCAAACAACTGTATGCAGAGAGTTTGATAAAACCAGAATTTGAAGTGTCAGAAAATGCTATAAAAATTGTACTACCGATATTTGAAACGAATGTCAATTTAACCGAAGACGAAAAAGTGATTTACAAATTTTTAAGTAAGACGATGCTGAAACCAATAAGTGAAATTGCACCATATGTCCCATTTGGCAAATCAAAAACAACACAATTACTGAAAGCTATGGAGAAAAAGGGTGTGATTGCAGTTGAAGGAAAAGGCAGAGGAACAAAATATATCATTAAGTGATTGAGAACATAGAGGGTTCAAATTACACAATCTTTCAATAATTAGAGGCACAAAAATGGTAACGACTGATTTATAGCCGTTACCATTTTTGATATTAATCTTCACCGGTTTTATCCTCTTTTATCCCATTGCCTTTGGCCATTGGAATATAATCGTATTTTGGAATGAAATTTACAGAGTTACTTTTATTATATAATTTATAATACTGTAGGAAAATACGTTCCATAATTTGTGGTATCTGGTCTTTATCAGGTTCGAACAGTATCGTCAGCATCGGACGGACCATTGCCTCCATGGCCGTCACAAAGCGTCCGAAGCATAAGACATAGTTTTCTTTTCTAAGACCTTTGTATTGTGAAATTAGATTCAGGATATGGTTTCCCTTTTGCATATTCCCCAGTTTCAAACTACTAATAATATACAATGCGGGTACTTTTTTGTCTATCTTATTCCGTCGGGTTTCAGCAAAAAATGGTGGTTGATTGAAGCCGGAAAATGATGTATCTTAGTACTTAGGAAATAGCAGTTGTAAGGGGAGTATGACTGAGCGAAAAAGGAGAATATGATGAAATCAGAAGAGGTTATGAGAATACTGGAAAATGCCATCCGTATCGGAAAAGGTGTGATCCGGTATGGAAATGTTGCATCGTATATTCCGGAGCTTGCCAAGGCAGATAAGAATAAACTGGGAATCTGCCTTTACACAATAGACGGCAATCAATTTGAGACCGGAAATACAGAAGACAGATTTACGATACAGTCCATTTCCAAAGTAATGGCACTGTGTCTGGCACTGGAAACATTTGGAGCAGAGTTTGTGTTTAATCATGTTGGTGTGGAGCCGTCAGGGGAGGCTTTTAACTCACTGGTAGAACTGGATAACCGAAGTAACCGGCCCTTTAATCCGATGATCAATTCTGGAGCAATCACGGTTGCGAGCCTGCTTGTAAACCACTATTCCATCGAAGATATGCAGAAGTATATGCAGGACGTATGTGAAGATCCGGAGATTGCAGTAGACGAAGCTGTATTTCAGTCTGAGATGGCGACTTGCGCAAGAAATAAGGCGATTGCCTATCTTTTAAAAAGTAAGGAGATCATTGATACCGATGTAGAAGATAGTGTTACCTTTTATACAAAGATGTGTTCCATGTCGGTAAATGCAAGAGATCTGGCAATGTTCGGTCTTTTGCTTGCAAATGACGGAGTGCAATTATCTACCGGAAAACGTCTGATCTCATCTCAGACTGTACGGATGGTACAGACCATTATGCTCACCTGCGGGATGTATGACGGATCAGGTGAATTTGCGTTAAGAACAGGAATTCCGACTAAGAGCGGAGTCGGCGGCGGCCTGCTTAGCGTATCGAAAAAGAAAATGGGAATCGGGATCTACGGACCGTCTCTTGATAAAAAAGGAAACTGTATCGCAGGCTGCGAATTGTTGGGATATATTTCAGAAGCACTGCATCTTCACATCTTTGATACCAGAGAGTGGAAGGTAGAAGAATAAAAAAAGACGATACTGCAGAACTCCCTTAGCATGTGGTTTTGCAGTGTCGCTTTTCTTTTATCCGCTTATTTTTCAGAGGATGGAAGACAATTTCCATCTTTAACAATGGTTGGTTCTTTTCCTGCAATCATGGTTACCATGTATCCATTTTTTACCAAATTGATTGCAACGACTTTTCCTTTTTTCGTATGGAAAATCTGAATAAGGATATCTTTTGAAGTCGGTTTGTTCTTAAAATAGTTGCTTGGTCTGCTGTTCCCGGTAGGAATCGCACCATTGCCGAATGTATAGCGCGGTTTTGCATTTTTATCTGCACTTTCCAGATAAATAAGTACTTGTCTTGCAACTCGCCGGCTGGATGTATTGACCTCGGTCTGATCTTTGGGATTCCTTTGAAGAGCATTTAGTGCACCGTTTGATATTCTTCCGAACTTTGTCATCTTTTCGCCGCCGATTGTGGAGGTAAACTTGCTATTTTGTATATTCAAATCCTGCTAACTTAGTTACAAATGCAACATTGCCTAGGTAGCACTATTCCCAATTTCTTGGAATTTCAAAAGGCAATTTATCATCAATGCAAACTTCCTCAGAACCATGCTTTTCATAATGAGAATTATCCCTTCTGAAAATGACGGATTCGTGTTTGTCTCGTTTGATTTTACCTTCTGCAACTAACTTTTGCTTCTCAGCTCGAATGCGTTCCAAAAGAACGACGGCTGGTTCGTCGTAAGGGTCTTGTGGTACAAGTTTACCTTGAACGGCTTTTTGGAGAATAGATTTTTTAAGTTGCTCTGGGAAAATATTGTTCAAATGTTTTAATCTTGAATCGATTGTGCCATATTCAATTACATGAGCCATAACTGCATTAAGTTTTTCAACAGTGCAAATTTGCTCATGCGATGGAGGTATTGGTACAAGCATATTTCCCAGTGTTTTTCCGTTGCAGTTGGGCTGCGCGGTAGCAATAGTGCCTTCTCGTAATTGTGACCAATACAATTCGCTCTCCATAAAGTATTTCAAGTATTGCGGACACAACTGGTTATACTTATATGTCAAAGCGTAAGCTGACAAAAGAAATGGCAGATGCCTTTGTGGATTCAATTATTATCCATGGTAAGTATGATTATGAGATCAAGCTGGTATATGACGATCAGTTTGCAGATTTACAGAAATTAAAGAAAGAGAAGGAGGCGCAGTCAAGATGACAGATCATAGAAAAACAGCTGTTTACATCCGTTTATCCGCAGAAGATGACAATGTAGATGGCAGAGCTAAAAAAGAGAGCGACAGTGTAACTTCTCAGAGAATTCTGTTAAAATCATTTGTGATTGATCAGCTGGGTGTAGATGAGGCAGATATCCTGGAATATGTGGATGATGGTGTCAGCGGTACTCATTTTAAACGGCAGGGATTTCAACAGCTGCAGGATGACATGAAAAGCGGAGAAATCGGCTGTGTAGTTGTAAAAGACTTTTCCAGATTCGGAAGAGACTATCTGGAAGTTGGATTTTATATTGAATATATTTTTCCACTTCTGCAGATTCGATTTATTTCGATTAATGACAGCTATGACAGTGCAGCAAGCAGCGGAATGACTGGTGGAATGAATGTGGCATTGCAGAATCTGGTATACAATATGTATAGCCTGGATTTGTCCAAGAAAATTTCATCAGCAATGCAGACGAGAACAAAAAATGGTACACGTCTTCCGGTAAATGCCAGATATGGCTATAAAAAAGGAAAAGATGGAAGGCTGGAAGTTGATCCGGAGGCTGCAAAAGTCGTGAAAATGATTTTTCAGATGGCAGCGGAAGGAACAAGTTTTGCAGATATTACAAGGGAATTGAACAGACAGGCGATTGCTACTTGTGATGAGCAGAAATTATCAAGAGGGGATCAGGTGCAGTTCCAGAGGTTTGACACGATCAAAAAGAAACACTGGAGCCCTACGACAGTATCGGCAATCGTCCGGGATGAGATTTATATTGGAACCAGAATCTGGGGCAAAACACGTTGCAGTATGCATACGGGCCATAAAGCAGTTCTGAATGATGAAACAGAATGGGTTCGCCTGGAAAATCATCATACGGCAATTATAGACAGGGAATTGTTTGAAAAAGCAAATGAAATGCATCCGAAAAAGAAGAGAAGTGTTGCAGAATCACGCACCAATTTTACTCTGGAAAGACGTAAAAAACAGCCGGCCTTGCTGATATGTGCCAACTGTGGGCATTCTCTGTTAAAAGAAACAGAGCATCTGCTGAAATGTTCAGATGCCAGAACCAATGGTGATCCTGTGTGCCGAAGTCTGGTGATTCGTAGGGAACCGATGGAGGAGAATATCCTTGGGCTTGTCCGTCAGTATGCAGCGTCAATGTTGAAAAAAGGAAAGAAAGTATCTTCCAAAAGACAATGTGAATACAAAGAGATCAATACTACAGAATTGCAAAAACAGAGCCGACAGTTGACCTCGGAAAAGATGAAACTCTATGATGATTACAAAGATGGTCGTATAGATCGTGATTCGTATAAGCAGAGAGCTGAAAAGATAAGTGTACAGCTGGATGAAATAAAACGAAAGATAGAAGATGCGAAGAATAGTAAAAAGCTTCTTGAACAAAATGAACTTTCTGATAAAATAAAACTAAAAGATTTCTTGGGAATTCAGAAGTTCGATACAGAGAAGCTGCGTGAGATTATCAAGGTGATCCGTGTTCATAGTCAGGATGAAATTGAAATCGAATGGAATTTTGACGATATTTTTTCAGAACAGAGATAACTTGAGCAGGAACATCGGTACGACGATGACGGCACAGATCATCGCATTTAAGATCAGCGATTACATTTATATCATTATTTTTATTGGATTTATTATTTCGTTTATTGCGAAATCTGAAAAAGTGAAAAGTATCGGTCAGACAATTTTTGCATTTGGTCTGTTATTCCTTGGAATCGAGACCATGGGAGATGTCATGAAACCGCTGGCATCCAGTCCGGTGTTCACGGATCTGATCGAAAGAGTAGCACATATTCCGGTACTTGGCGTATTTGTCGGAACGCTTATGACACTGGTGGTACAGAGTAGTAGTGCAACGATCGCAGTATTGCAGAACTTTGCATCACAGCCGGGACCTGACGGCGTGACAAGTATGCTTGGACTTGCAGGAGCAATCCCGATCCTGCTTGGAGATAATATCGGTACTACAATTACAGCACTTCTGGCAAGTATCGGTCAGACAAAAGATGCGAAACGTACCGCAGTTGCACACTGTATTTTCAACATTTCCGGATGTCTGTTATTTATCTGGTTTGTGAAACCATTTGCAGTACTGATCCAGCACATTTCTCCGAAAGGACCGGAGATTGAAGTGATCTCAAGACAGATTGCAAATGCACATACATTATTCAACATTACAATGACACTTATCTGGGTCTGTCTGATCAATGTGATGGTAAAGATTGTTATGATGTTGATTCCGGATGGAAAAGCAGTCGATATGAATCCTGCAAAACCTGTATTTCTGGATGACAAGATCATCAGCCAGCCGGCAGCAGCACTTCAGCTGGTTGCAAAGGAAATCCTTCGTGTGAGTGAAATGGTGAAAGTGGTTGTGGCAGATACGATCACAATCGTCAAAACAGAAGACCTGAATGAACTGGAACCATTGCAGGAAAAAGGAGTACAGATAAAGAAACTGACGGATCAGATCACAGAATATCTGGCCTCCCTATTCTCGGCCGGAACAATGACAGAGCAGCAGGCAGCACAGACGGCGAGTCTCATGTACATCTTGAGCGATGTGGAACGTATGGGAACGCTGAGCGTAGAAGTTGCAAAATGTGTACGGGAAAAGGTAGACAATCGGTACAAATATACGCCGGAAGCGATGGATGAACTGCAGAAGAGTCTGAAGACACTGGAGAAGATGTTCAATGATTCACTTAAGGCATTACAGGGAGATGAGTCAGTGCAGATCGAGAAGCTGATAAAACGGAAAGATAAGATCATGGATCTGGATCTGAAGATGAGAAAAGCGCATGTACAGCGTGTCAATAAAGGAAAATGTAAAGCAAGCCTGACAGCACCATTTACAAATATCCTGCATCTGATCGACCGTATGGGAAACAGTTGTGTCAACCTTGCGGATGTTGCGTCAAATGAAATCAGTCTGAATTATTTTATGGTAAATTAATAATATGAGAGAAAGAAAAGCCTTTGCGGATATAAAAATGATATCTGCAAGGGCTTTTTTAGTCTAAAGACATAAAAAATAAAATTTGAGAAATACTATAAAAGAAAGATCATGTAATGAAGAAAGAAAAACTATAAAAAGATAGCAGACTATCTAAAAAAGGAGGAAGTATTATGGACACATCAACATATGAGATCCTGAAAGAGTGTAATTCGGGCTGCAGGATGGCAGTGAACAGCATCGAGCAGCTGGTAGTATATCTGAAAAACCAGGAATTGCAGGAGTTATTCTCTAAATATAAAGAAGATTATGAAAAGATGGAGAGAGAATCGATAAGATTATCAGAAGGAAAACTTCAGGAAGAAAAGTTTTCAGAAAAGGCAGCAGAGACATTTGCATGGATCAGTGCCGAAGTAAAGATGATGTTCAATGACGACACTTCGAAAATAGCAGAAATGATGATTGATGGTGCCAATATGGGAATAAAATCCATTACAGAGAAATTAAATCGTTATTCGGAGGCAGAAAAAGAAAGCATTTCACTGGCAAAAAAATTTGAAAAGACGTGTGAAAAACTGATTCAGGATATGAAAAAATATTTGTAGAAAGACAAAAACCTCTTTACAATTTGTGTGATTTTGGATACATTATTGTTATAAGAATATAATTTAAAGGGGAAATTATGAAAGATATATCAGAAAAAAGATTAAGCGATTATATGGCGGAACAGATTGCAGACGAGATCTTATCTGGAAGAATTCCCGGGGGAAGTCAGTTAAAACAGGAAGAACTGGCGGAAGCATTTGAAGCTTCCAGAATCCCGATCCGGGAAGCATTTCAGATTCTGGAGAATCAGGGTCTGATTATCCGTCTGGCAACCAGAAGAATTACCGTAACAGAACTGGATGAAGAACAGATTTGTCTGATCTACAGCATGATTTCAGAGATGACAAAGAAAGCTCTGAACAGTCTCAAGCATAGTAAAAAGACGGAAGAATTGTACGAAAGGCTTACGACACCGGGATTACTGGGAGAAGTGCAGCCGGCAGAAGCAATGTGCGACTTGGTGGAAAATGAATATATTAAGCGACTTTTGAGAAATGCAAGTGACAGTTATATCCGTTTTGCGCTATCAACGGGACGTCATAAAGAAGAGATAAAAGAAGAAAGAAACAAGCTGACAGAACTTTTGAAAAATGGGGAATTAAAGAAAGCAGAGAAAGCTCTGGATGCATATTTCAAACTGCTGGCGAAGGCAGTTAACGAAGAGAGAGGGATGAATGAATGAACGGATTAAAACCGATTAAAATGCCGTCTGCCAAAGAAAAAGTAGCTGCGGAACTCAGAAAGGCAATCTTGTCCAGACAGATGCAGGAAGGCGAAGTTCTTTCGCTGGACAGCGTCGCTACTCAACTAAATGTATCAGCAATGCCGGTAAGGGAAGCCTTTCAGATCTTAGCGCGTGACGGACTGATCCAGCTTCGTAAGAATAAGGGAGCTGTCGTACTTGGAATAACCGAAACATACATAAAAGAACACTATCAGCTCCGCGCAATTCTGGAAAGTTCAGCGGCAGCACTGGCGGCAGACCCGGAAGCAGATATATCTGAGATTGAATCTGTTTATGAAGAAGCCGCAGAGGCTCTGCGGGAAGGTAATTTAAGACAATACACAGACCTGAACCACGCATTCCATAGCGAGATCTGGACTGCAGCCGGTAATCAGAAGATGAAAAATATGATCTCTGAATTATGGAATGGATTGTCCATGGGAAGTATGGTATCCGAGGAAGATTATGCGAAAGTGTCGATTAAAGAACACGGAAAGATATTGAAAGCAATCCAGAAGCATGACAAAGAGGCTGCGCAGAAAACAATGTACGATCATATTATGCGCAGCCGGGATGATATGCTGACATATTATAAATAAAATTTCTATTTAATGCATTATGGCGGCTATCACCGATCGGAATAAACTTACAAGGTCCTATCCTGTGCTGACTCCAACATGGGGAAATTCTAAAGCAAAAAAGTTGACCTAAAAACGAGCTCACAAAAAATCCAAACTCGACATTCGTCTCAGACAGTGGATTTTTTGTGAGCAAGCGGTCAACTTTTTTACTTAAGAATTACCAACCAGGAGTCCGTATGCACAGGATAGGACCTTTTATTACGGTTCAGGGATCTGGCTTAGTGAATTAAATAGAAATTCTGGAATAAAATCCCATCCTCCTACATAAGAATACTATGAGGGTAAAGAAAAACAGCCACATTCAAATGAAACAGAAATGGAGGAGCGTTATGGGACATACTATCAGCCGGAAGAGCATAAAGAAAATCATTACCATACTGACGGCTGCGATCCTGGTACTGTTGCCAGTGGGAGGGAGTATCAGGGAGGTGCATGCTGAGGGAGAAGAGTCGTCGGATTCGGGCATGTCTCTGGAGCATGAAAAGACAGTGACAGAGAATGCAGATGGAACCTACGATCTGAAATTAACAGTAAAAGGAAAAGTAAACAGTGAGTCTTCGAAAGCGCCGCTAGATGTCATCTATGTCTTGGACAGATCCGGAAGTATGGCTTATCCGATGGATCATGACAGTCAGAATAGCTGGGAAAATAACGGGGAAAGAAGGACTGCGGCAAGTCAGGCAATTAACAGCATGACGAATACACTGGCGGCTAATGAGAATCTGGATGTCAGATTTGCGCTTGTGACGTTTAGTGGAAATAAGAGTGACTATCGGCCTGGTGGATATAGGGATGAGGCATGGAATGATGCAGAGATTGCTGTAAACTGGACGAATCAGGCATCTGCGATCACGAATCGGACTTCTCCGAAATCGGACGGCGGAACCAATTATCAGGCCGGGATCAGAAGTGCGGAAGGATTGCTGAATGGGAAAAGACAGAATGCCAAGACAGCAGTGATCTTCGTATCTGATGGAGATCCAACCTTCCGATATAGATCAGACGGTTATACAGAAGGCAATGGAAGCAGCGACGAAGATGGAAAGAGTCTGAAGGCAGGAAAAGATGCAGTCGCTGATATGCAGACCGATTATTTTTTCACGGTCGGTGTAGGACCGTCAGGGAATTACAAAAAACTTACCGACCTTGCCAATTCAGCAGTCAAAGCCGGAAAACATGCATCTTATGCCGGAACAACGCTGGCGAATCTGAACAAGGCATTCGATGACATTCAGAAACAGATCACAGAACTGGCATGTACAAATGTCACGATTTCCGATCCGCTGAGTGATAATGTTGAGATGGTGAAGGGAGCAGATGGAAATGTCCTTGCACCACAGGTACAGATCTTTGATGCATCCGGAAACCCGGTTAATGCAGCAGATCTTGGAATCACGGCTTCTTATGATTCTGCATCAAAATCCGTTAAAATGCAATTTCCGGCAGACTATAAACTGCAGGAAGGCTATACCTATGAAGTCATTGCCAAGATCCAGCCGACAGAAACGGCATATGAAAAATACAGAACATCAGGCTACACAGATCAGGCAGATGCAGGAACCGGAACCTATGCAGGAGACACCGGATTCTATTCGAACCAAAATGAACATGCAGTACTGATGTACAAGTATGGAGAACAGAACTATACAGAATATTACAAGAAACCAGTCATAAAAGTGCATCCGGGCAATTTAAAGATTTCGAAAGCCATTACAGGATTGGAAGATAACCCGGAAGCATTGCAGAAGGTATTAAAGAAGCTCTCCTTTACCTGTGCGCTGACGAAACCAGACGGAAAAACGGAGACAAAAGAACTGAAACTGAATGCAGACGGACTGGTATGGAATGCAGAAAATAACGCATACGAATATACATTTACCAATCTGACACCGGGAACAACGTATAAAGTAAATGAAAATGATGCCATACTGGATGGATATGATCTGACGGTATCACCGGATACAAAGGAAATATCCGGGCAGATTGCAGGAAGTACAACATCGGAAGCAAAATTCGTCAACCGGTATATCCGGAGTGACCGCGTACTGACGATTGCAAAGAGAGTCGGCGGCAATATGGGAGACCGTACCCACGCCTTTCGGTTCCAGGTGCAGACAAAGTTGAACGGGAAATTCTATACAGGTGGAATCAGCTATGTGAAATATGACGCACAGGGCAATCCAGTCAGTGAGGAAGAATTAAAAAACGCAGTTGCGGTAGAAAATGGAGTCTATACATTCCAGCTGAGGCATATGGAAAAAATCGAGATGACGATGCCATATGGTGTAGAATATATCGTTTCTGAAGAACCGGAAGACTATGATGTGCAGATTACAAAGAAAGTTTCGGAAGAAGAGGAACAGAAACTGGACAATGGTAAAAAAGAACTTTCAGATATTCTATCAGAAAATACAGATCTGACATTTACGAATACGAAAGAAGTACAGCCGACAACCGGAATCCGGCAGACTTCGGCTCCGTATATGGTCATGACAGGGGCAGCATTCGGAATGCTGGCATTTTTCGGACTGGTATACGGAATTCGCAAATGGGGAGATCCGACAGGAGAATAACATCTGACAAGGAGCATATATGAAAGAAAAAAGAGAGATCATACTGTTCTTTACCCGTTTACTCATGCTGGCAGTGATGCTGGCGGTCCTGTTTGGCGTGATTTTTGGAATGACTTCTGCAAAGAATCAGGATATGTCCCCGAAAATATGTGCCGGAGATCTGCTCTTATATTACAGGCTGGAACGGAAATATTCCGACCGGGATGTTGTGGTATTTCAAAAAGAGGGGACATTGTATACAGGGCGTATTGTGGCGAGAGAGAAAGATAAGGTAGAGATTACAGACAAAAATGAACTGAAGATCAACGGAAGCATTGTGAATGAGCCGGATATTTTTTATAAGACACCGGCCTATGTGGATGGCATATCCTATCCGGTGAAAGTAAAGAAAGACCAGTATTTCATTCTGTGTGATTTCCGTGAAGGTGCAAAAGACAGCAGATACTTTGGTGCGGTCAATGCAAAGGATATAAAGGGAAGAGTGATTACCGTCCTTCGCAGATTGAACCTGTAAAATCAGTAACATGATTGCAGAACATGGAAAAAGAAAGGAAAAGAAATGATGGAAAAGAGAATGTTAAAAAAAGTATCCACTGTTACGGCTGCCGGAATAATGATGACAGCAATGCTCGGAATACAGGTGTCAGCGGCAGAAAGTTCAGATAGCGAAGCTGCAGTTAAGAAAAATCCGACGATCACAAAACAGATTACGAAGGAAAGTAATATATATGCACCGAAGACTACATTTAAATTTACCGTTGCTCCAGGAACGGCAGTGCCGGCAAGTGAGAATCAGAAGGCAATATATGCAGGACCGGCAAAAGGGGTAACTTTGGATAATGATGTCATTGCATCGGTACCGGCGGACAGCGATATTGGAAATGAGAAAATTACAGTAGGAACGACAAAGCTTAATGTTAATGAATCTGTATTCACAAAAGGAGAGGATGCAAAACCCGGAATCTTTCGCTATGTAGTAAGTGAGGTTGCAGCGGACAAGGACGGAAATGCGTATGAAGGTGTTGCTTATACCACAGAACAGAAGTATTTTGATGTGTATGTAACATCCGATGATGACGGAAATCTGGAAGTCAGCTCTTATCTGTTTGCAGATAAAAATAATCCGGAGTCAAAGGGTGAGGGAGTTTTCACGAATGATTATAGCAGTCAGCACGATACTTTGAAAGATCTGACCGTAAAGAAAGAGGTTACCGGTAATCAGGGAAATCGTAATAAAGAATTCAAATTTACATTGAACGTAGCCGGAGCAGCCGGTGAAAAATATTATGTGACATTCTCAGATTCAAGAACTCCGATCACATTGGTATCCGGGCAATCTCAGACAATCACATTAAAAGATGACCAGACAGCAAAAATCTGGGGATTGTCAAAGACAGATAAATATACGGTAACAGAGTCTAGTTATGCAGATGATGGCTATACAACAACCATTGATAATGTAAAGACATCGACGACAGCAGGAACAATCGCAACCGGTGCAGGAACAACCGCAGACAATGGCGACAAGAACATTACCGTTGTAAATGATAAAACAACAAACTCTCCAACCGGAATCTTCCTTCATGTTGCTCCATATATCGCACTGATTGGTGCAGCAATTGCATCCAGCCTTCTGTTCTTCAGAAGAAAACGTGTAAAAGACATGGATATTGACTAATCGGTTGGGCGAAAAAAGCAGGTAGAAGATATAAGAAAGCATTAGAGAGGAAGTGGCGAAATGAAAAAGGCAGCGATGGCAGCAAGAGTAGGTAATCGGATACTCAGTATCATGGCAGGAATCCTGATCCTTCTGATGCTTTCTTATGGAATGTATTCGTTATGGGATACTTATAAGATCTATGCTAATTCATTTGCAGATGAAGAACTGTTGAAGTTTCGGCCGACAGATGACGGAGAGGATAATCCGACACTGAAAGATCTGAAAAAATTGAATCCGGATGTGAAAGCCTGGATTCAGGTGTCGAAGACCAACATCGATTATCCGGTGGTGCAGGGGCAGGATGATATGGAATATATTAATAAGAATGTATATGGGGAATTCGAACTGTCGGGAGCAATCTTTCTGTCATGCCTGAACAAGGATGATTTCTCCGATCCATATAATCTGGTCTATGGACACAACATGAAAAATGGTGGAATGTTTGCGGATGTGGCAGATTTCACGAATAAAGAATATTTTGAAACGCACCAAAAAGGAAAGCTCTATCTGACAGATGCAACACGGAAAATCCGGTTCTTTGCCTGTATGAAAGTGACTGCAGCGGATGCAAAGATTTACCATCCGGATGGATACCGCAAGGAGAATCTGAAGGATCTGCTTGATTATATTCAGGCGAATGCAGTCCAGTATCGTGATGTAAATGTGGCGGATGAGAATTCGCTGATTGCTTTATCAACGTGCTCGGAGGCAGAGACGAATGGTCGTGTAGTTCTGATCGGGAAATTAGAGAGGGAGGTGGCAGAAAAACAGTGAAGATTCTAAGATATAGAAGTGTGAAGAAAATAGCAGCTGCGGGCGTAATGTTATTTATGTGGATAGGCAGTACAATGGCAGTTCCAGTGTATGCCGGAACACCGAATGTGGAGATCCAGATTCCGGTAAGTGTACAAGGTGCGGCAGGAACAATCGTGCTGGAGCCGGAGAAAGCTGGCATACCAGTGCCGGACCGGACAGAACTTCAGATCGGAAAAGACGAGAAGCAAAGTTTCGGACCGATACGCTATGAAGAACCGGAAGATTATCACTATAAGATTTATCAGAAGTCCGCTAATGTGACAGATGTTACTTATGATACGGCAGTATATGATGTGACGGTACGGGTGACCAGTACAGAAGCAGGAGAACCAAAAGCAGTAGTTTGGGGTGAAAAAGAAGGAACAGAAGGAAAATCGTACGAGATTATATTTACGAATTCGGTAAAAGAACAGGCGCCGGAGATAGCTCCGACGGGAAAAACGGCCATTTACCGGAACTATCCGGTCAAGACAGGAGATGTAGCACCGATTGCAGTTCTGGCAGCAATGTCTGGTATATCGGCCGGAGTTCTGACCGCAGTAGAGAGATGGAAGCGGAAAAAAGAAAATTAGGGAATCGTGGAAAAGAACAGGTCAGGTCAAAGTGCCGGAGCTGTTCTTTTTCGTACGGGATTATAGCTGTCAAAAACCGAAAAAATACGTACAAAGTATACAATGAAAGTATCCTCTTGTGATTTTGAACAAAAGTAGATAAACACTTTTATAACATATGCCAAAATGTCAAAAAGCCTATTGACATTTTTCTCAGTAAGGAGTATTTTATAATCAAGCTTTGGATACAAAATCACATATCAAATATCAGATAAGAAAAGAAATTTGTATCAGAGTAAATCGAACGAAATAATTACAAGGAGGTAATGAAGATGAGTCAGATAACAATTACATTACTGTTTCTGGCATTTGCAATCATCATGTTCATGCTTGAAAAGATTCCGCTTGGGGTAACCTCGATGATTGTCTGTGTGGGACTGGTAGTCACAGGGGTATTGGACTGGCAGACTGCATTCTCGGGATTCATCGACAGCAATGTAATCTTATTTGTTGCAATGTTCATTGTCGGTGGAGCACTGTTTGAGACGGGAATGGCGAACAAGATCGGAGGAGTGGTTACACATTTTGCCAAGACAGAAAGGCAGCTGATCATTGCGATCATGGTGATCGTCGGAGTGATGAGTGGCTTCCTTTCCAACACAGGAACAGCCGCAATCCTCATTCCGGTAGTTATCGGTATTGCTGCAAAATCAGGATATTCAAGATCAAGACTGTTAATGCCGCTGGTATTTGCAGCAGCCATGGGAGGTAACCTTTCACTGATCGGTGCACCTGGTAACATGATCGCACAGTCATCTATGGAGAAGATCGGATTAAAATTCGGATTCTTCGATTATGCGAAAGTAGGACTTCCGATTTTGATCGTAGGAATCATTTTTTTCGCATTGTTTGGATACAAATTCCTGCCGGATAAAGTGGACACAAGCGGTGAGGGAATCTTTGATGAGACAAAAGATTTCAGCAATGTTCCAAAGTGGAAACAGACCCTTTCACTGATCATCCTGTTATTAACACTTCTGGGAATGATTTTTGAAGATCAGATTGGTATTAAGTTATGTGTCATAGGATGTGTGGGAGCACTTGCACTGATCGTTACAGGCGTTATCAGTGAGAAAGACGCGCTTCTTTCCATCGACTTGAAGACGATCTTCTTATTCGGAGGTACGCTTTCCCTTGCGTCTGCACTGGAAGCAACCGGTGCCGGAGAACTGATCGCAGATAAAGTAATCGGAATGCTGGGAGATAACCCTTCACCATACATATTAACATTTGTAATCTTCATGCTCTGCTGTATCATGACAAACTTTATGTCAAACACAGCAACGACAGCACTGATGGCTCCGATCGGAGTATCCATCGCACAGGGCATGGGTGCAGATCCAAGTGCCGTACTGATGGCATGTGTAATCGGAGGCTCCTGTGCATTTGCAACACCAATCGGAATGCCGGCCAACACCATGGTAGTAACGGCAGGAGGATATACGTTCAAGGATTATGCGAAAGCAGGTATTCCTATGATCGTAGTAGCAACTATTGTAAGTATGATCTTGCTTCCAATCTTCTATCCATTCTTCCCATAAACATAAGGAAGTATTTGACCTCTAATCTCCATAAAAATGGAAGATGAAAGCAGACATACATCCTATGACAGTTTGTGATAAAAGTTTTCGCTGTCTTTCATCACAATACTGTTGTAGGAATATAGATAGGAACTAAAAATTTTTAATAGAATTTCAAGGAGGATATGAAAATGTCTAAAGAACAACAGGTAACACAACTTACAGATTATATGGCAAAATTTATTGCACATATCGCAAAGAAACTGCCGGATGATGTCATTGAAAAATTAACAGAGCTGCGTGAGAAAGAAGACAGCCCGCTTTCAAAGGTAATTTATGACACCATGTTCAAGAACCAGGAACTTGCTGTAAAACTGAACAGACCAAGCTGTCAGGATACAGGTGTATTACAGTTCTGGGTAAAATGTGGAACAAAATTCCCACTTATCGACGAACTGGAAGGACTTCTGAAAGACGCTGTTGTGAAAGCAACATTTGAAGCACCTCTCCGTCACAACAGTGTAGAGACATTTGATGAATACAACACAGGAAAGAACGTAGGAAAAGGAACACCGACTGTATTCTGGGATATCGTTCCAAATTCAGACAAATGTGAGATCTATACATACATGGCAGGGGGCGGATGTACTCTTCCTGGAAAAGCTATGGTTCTGATGCCGGGTGAAGGATACGAAGGAGTTACAAAGTTCGTTATGGACGTTATGACAACATACGGATTGAATGCCTGCCCTCCGCTTCTCGTTGGCGTAGGTGTGGCAACATCTGTTGAGACGGCAGCACTTCTTTCTAAGAAAGCACTGATGCGTCCGATCGGATCACACAATGAGAACGAAAGAGCAGCTAAGATGGAGACTCTTCTCGAAGACGGAATCAATGCAATCGGCCTTGGACCACAGGGTATGGGCGGAAAATATTCTGTAATGGGCGTTAATATTGAGAACACAGCACGTCATCCGTCTACAATCGGTGTAGCTGTTAACGTAGGATGCTGGAGCCACAGAAGAGGACATATTGTATTTGATAAGGACCTGAACTACACAATCACAACACATACGGGGGTAGAATTATAATGGTAGAAGTAAAGAACGGTAAAAAAATCTTAACAACACCTATTTCAGCAGAAGACTTAAAAGATATCAAGATCGGTGACATCGTATATCTGAACGGAAGCATGACAACATGTCGTGACGTTGCACACCGCCGTCTGGTAGAAGAAGGAAGAGAACTTCCTGTAGATGTAAGAAACAACGCAATCTTTCATGCAGGACCGATCATCCGTCCACTGGAAAATGACAAATTCGAAATGGTATCTGTAGGACCGACAACAAGTATGAGAATGGAAAAATTCGAGTATGAATTCGTAAAAGAAACTGGTGTACGTGTGATCATCGGTAAAGGTGGTATGAAAGAAAATACAGAGCGTGCATGTAAAGAATTCGGAGCAATCCACTGCGTATTCCCTGCAGGTAACGCTGTAGTAGCTGCTACAGAAGTAGAAGAGATCGTAAGAGCTGAGTGGAGAGATCTTGGTATGCCGGAGACACTCTGGAACTGCCGCGTAAAAGAATTCGGACCATTGATCGTTTCTATCGATGCAAACGGAGACAACCTCTTTGAAGAAAGAAAGGTTGAATACAATAAGAAGAAAGATGCTGCTACAGAAGAGATCTGTAAGCATGTAAGTTTTATTAAATAAACTGAGATAATAATAAAAATAAATTCTTGAGAATCCATTTATATACTAATGTAAGTTATGCGATTCCCCCGGGCTTTTCCTCCTAAAGTGCCCGGGGGCTTTTTTGTGCTTTTTGCACCTGTTCAAACGAAATGGCTGTTTTAGAAAAAATTATGTGGTATAATGCTCAAAGTTGAATTGATTTTGTATAAAAACTGGAGGAAGAATCAATGTTATATACAATTCCGGATTATTATCATGAATTTTCCTGTATTGCAGGAAAATGTGAAGATACCTGCTGTGCCGGCTGGCAGATCGTAGCAGATGAGGCGGCACTGAAAAAATACAAAAAAGTAACCGGATCTTTCAGAAAAAGATTAAGACGGTCCATTAACTGGAAAGAGGGAACATTTAAGCAGGACAAGAATAAGCGATGTGCCTTTTTAAATGATGAGAATCTTTGTGATATGTATACTGCGCTCGGAGAGAAAAGCCTGTGCCGGACCTGCAAGATGTATCCGAGACACGTAGAAGAATTCGAAGATGTCCGGGAGATGACGCTGTCTGTATCCTGTCCGGAGGTAGCAAGAATTCTGCTTGGCAAAAAGGAACCGGTGCGTTTTCTGACTTATGAAAGTAACAAGGAAGAAGAATATGATGATTTTGACCCGTTTCTGTATTCAAAACTGGTAGATGCAAGAAAAGTGATGATCGATATTCTTCAGGATCGAAGTAAGAGGCTGGACCTGCGGGTTGGTCTGGTACTGGCAATTGCACATGACTTGCAGGTGCGGATCAAAAGAGAGGATATCTTTTCAATTGATGATGTATTTGAAAAATACCAGACAGAGAAGGCAGTACAGTTTGTAGAAGCAAAATTATCAGAAGATGAGAACTATGCATTTATTAAGAAAATGTTCCGGAATCAGTATCTGATGGAACGCTTAAGGGATGACTGGGAACCGCATCTTCTTGAGGCAGAAAGTTTACTCTACGGAGATATTGGTTGCAGCGACAGTGAAGAACAATGTACAAAGTACAAAGAACAGTATACAAAGAATAAGCAGGAATTCCACACATGGCTGAATACACACATGCCGGATTATGAGATCTGGTATGAGCAGCTTCTGGTATATTTCATCAGTACCTATTTCTGCGGTGCAGTCTATGACGGAGAGGCATATGTGAAGGTACAGATGGCCGTAGTCAGTGTACTTTTGATCCACGAACTTCTGCTGGCACAGTGGCTGAAGAATGAGAAGACACTGGAGATGGAGGATGTGATAGATACCGTATATCGTTATTCCAGAGAACTGGAGCATTCCGATCCGAATCTGAACCTGATGGAAAAGCTGATGAGGAGAGATCTGTTATCCTGGTTTAAGAAAGAAAATGACGGTAATAAGGAGATGGACAGGCATTAAAATTGAAACTACAGTTGCAAAATACCATACAGGTATGTTATAACTTTTAGAAGGGAATGAAGTTCTCCCTTAGTGATCATACTAGAACCGCTTATAAAGCTGATGACTTCTGCGAATAATGACGCAGAAAGTCTCAGCTTTTTCTGCGTTTATAGATCGCTATGCGGTTGAAAGAAACTGCCAGTGGCAGATTCTGTAGATAAGGAGGAATATAAAATGTTACTAAGCGTTGCGCTGATCCTGCTCTGTGGTATGGGGATGAGCTGGATCTGTAAAAAATTAAAACTGCCGGGGCTTCTGGGAATGCTTCTCACCGGTATCGTTCTGGGGCCGTATGTGCTGAATCTTCTGGATGAAAATCTGTTAAATATTTCATCGGAACTTAGGAAGATGGCACTGATCATTATTCTGCTGAGGGCCGGATTAGGGCTTGACATTTCCGGTTTGAAAAAAATCGGGCGTCCGGCGGTAATGATGTGCTTTGTACCGGCAACTTTTGAGCTGTTGGGAATGTTAGTGCTGGCACCAAGGTTACTGGGACTTTCTGTGCTGGAAGCGGCAATATTAGGATCTGTACTTGCGGCGGTTTCACCGGCGGTTGTTGTGCCGCGTATGGTAAGATTGATGGAAGAAGGCTATGGAACGGAAAAAGGAATCCCACAGTTGATTCTTGCGGGCGCTTCGGTAGATGATGTATATGTCATCGTATTATTTACGACCTTTTCAGGGATTATGCAGGGAAAAAGCGTATCGGTTATGAGTTTCCTGAATATTCCGATATCTATTATTCGGGGAATGATCATTGGATTACTTGCCGGATGGCTTCTTGCACGGTATTTTGAGAAAGTACATATCCGGGATACCGTAAAGGTATTAATCTTACTCAGTATTTCATTTTTACTGGTAGTGGCAGAAGATCATATGACAACTGCAATTACGTTCTCGGCATTAATTGCAGTGATGTTTCTGGGAGTGGGCTTACAGAAATACAGGGAAGTGGCTGCAAAAAGGATTGCAGTAAAATGTGGAAAGATGTGGGTAGCAGCAGAGGTGTTTTTGTTCGTGCTGGTTGGTGCGACCGTAAATATCGGATATCTGTCTCATGTAGGACTCAAGGCAGTTGTTTTAATCTGTGGCGCACTGATCTTCCGAATGGCAGGGGTCTTTGTATGTCTGCTTGGAACGGATATGAATGGAAAAGAAAAGTTATTTACGATGATGGCATACACACCGAAAGCAACCGTACAGGCTGCAATAGGAGGAATCCCGTTGGCACTTGGATTTGCGTGTGGCGATGTGGTTCTGACGGTAGCAGTGCTTGCAATTGTACTGACTGCACCGCTTGGAGCATTTGCGATTGATAGCAGTTACAAAAAATTTCTGACAAAAACTAAGTGATTCTATTGCAATGTATTCTCTGTATAAAATAAAGTAGATCCAATATCTGATTGACAAATGGCAGTTCTGTGATATCATTAACCGAATATAACCAAGATGAATTTCATCTCCTGCATGCACAGACGGTAGAGAATACGATGCGTTATTTTGCAAGAGAGCTCGGGTTTGCGGATGAGGAAGATTTCTGGGGAATCGTAGGACTTTTACACGATCTGGATTTTGAGAAATATCCGGAAGAACACTGTATCAAATCGCAGGAGATCATGAAAAAACGGGGAATCGATGAGAAGATCATCCATGCAACGGCGAGTCACGGATATGCTTGGATGGACACTGGAAGATCTGATTCAGAGAACAATTGATGCTTTGAAGACATTCCAGGATTAAAAAAGGCGAAAAAGGATAACGGACGAATGGTTCGGAGGATTGGCATTTGTCAAAAAATGTGATATCATAGTAATTAAGTAGGAGAAGAACCGGGAGAAGAGACCTGGATGAAAGGTGAAGTACTATGAAGATATCAACAAAGGGCAGATATGCACTGAGAATTATGATTGATCTGGCAGAGAATGCAAATGGGGAATATATTCGTCTGAAAGACATATCGGCAAGACAGGGAATTACATTAAAATATATGGAACAGATTATGCCGATGCTGACAAAGGCCGGATATGTAAGAAGTTATCGTGGCAATAACGGTGGTTATATGCTGGCGAAAGAGCCGGAAGAATATACAGCCGGAGATATTATCCGTACAACGGAAGGAAGCCTTGCGCCGATTGCGTGTCTGGATGACGTGCCGAATCGCTGCGAGAGACAGGATCAGTGTTCCACACTTGAGTTCTGGGAAGGACTTAAAAAAGTAATCGACCAGTATGTGGATAGTGTGACACTTGCAGATTTGGTAAATAATCATGAAGAGAAGTGCAGCAAGCTGGATCTGTAAATGTAAATGAATAAAAAACAAGAAAATGTACAGCAGGCAAAAGTCTGCTGTATTTTTTATGCGAAACTGGCATGTGCAAAAACATAAAAACTGGCTGTTTTAAAAATACCAGATGAGCGTATGATAGGACTCAAAGAAAATTCACAGAAAACAGATAGGAAAGGTACAGGAATTATGAAAGAGAACAGATATGAATTAAATAAGCAGCTGGCACAGATGTTAAAAGGCGGAGTTATCATGGATGTAACAACTCCGGAGCAGGCAAAGATCGCAGAAGAAGCAGGTGCATGTGCAGTCATGGCACTGGAAAGAATCCCGGCAGATATCCGTGCAGCAGGCGGCGTATCCCGCATGAGCGATCCGAAGATGATCCGCGGCATTCAGGAAGCGGTATCCATTCCGGTTATGGCAAAATGCAGAATCGGACATTTTGTAGAAGCGCAGATCCTGGAAGCAATCGAGATTGATTATATCGATGAAAGCGAAGTACTTTCACCGGCCGATGACATTTACCACATTAATAAAAAAGAGTTCAAAGTACCATTTGTATGTGGTGCAAGAGATCTCGGCGAGGCACTCCGCCGTATCGCAGAGGGTGCATCCATGATCCGTACAAAAGGCGAGCCGGGAACCGGAGATGTTGTACAGGCAGTACGTCATATGAGAGCCATGAATGCGGAGATCCGCCGTATCCAGAACTTAAGAGCAGATGAATTATTCGAAGCAGCAAAACAGTTACAGGTTCCGGTTGATCTTGTGGAATATGTTCATGAAAATGGAAAGCTTCCGGTCGTAAACTTTGCAGCAGGCGGAGTTGCGACACCGGCAGATGCGGCACTGATGATGCATCTTGGAGCAGAAGGTGTATTCGTAGGGTCCGGAATCTTCAAATCTGGTAATCCTGCAAAGCGTGCGGCTTCTATTGTGAAAGCAGTTACGAACTACACAGATGCAAAACTGATCGCTGAACTTTCGACAGATCTTGGCGAAGCAATGGTAGGAATCAACGAACAGGAAATTGAATTATTAATGGCAGAAAGAGGAAAGTAAAATGACAATTGCAATCTTGGCAATGCAGGGAGCATTCCTAGAACATGGACAGATGCTGGATCGCCTGGGCGTGGAACATTTTGAAATCCGGAAAAAAGAAGATCTGGATCGTTCTTTTGACGGACTGATCCTTCCGGGCGGGGAAAGCACCGTTATGAGAAAGCTTCTGATCGAGCTGGATATTTACGATATATTAAAAGAGAAGATTGAAGACGGACTTCCGGTATTTGGAACTTGTGCCGGTCTGATCCTGCTGGCAGATCAGGTGGAAGATGGAGTCCAATGCTTTGGTACGATGAATATTCTGGCAAAGCGAAATGCTTATGGAAGGCAGCTTGGAAGTTTTTACACAGAAGATGAGATGAAAGGACTTGGAAAGATTCCAATGACATTCATCCGTGCGCCATATATTGCTGATGTCTATGGAAATGCAGAGACACTGGCCGTAGTAGATGGAAAAGTGGTAGCGGCCAGACAGGAAAATCAGCTTGCGACAGCATTTCATCCAGAGCTGAATGATGACACAAGTGTACATGAATATTTTGTGCAAATGATAAAAGAAAGTAAGACACAGTGATTGTCTGTTCCGGGGTTCTCTGTATATTCTATTGACATTCAAGTAACTTGAAGGCTTACAATCCCATTAAGAAAATAACAAGGGGGATTGGAATATGCAGAGAATAAAAGATCTACGGGCGGAAAAGAAACAAAATAATTTATTCCAGACAGTCATCTGGAAAAACATGCTGTATAACAGAAAAGAAACAATATTGTTAATTATCTGTGAGATGCTGATAGTTGCAATTGCATATTCCGGAAGTATGTGCTATCAGATCCTTTCGGCGAAGCATTCCAGTGAGGTATTGTTTCTACAGGAGGACGGAATCAGCCGTCAATTTGTCTATGCGGGAATGTTGTTATTATTTTGTGCTATCGTTCTGATCATTACGGTAATGGTTTCTTATCTTGGAAAACGTATTCCACAGTATATGTTATTAAAAAGAATGGGAATATCAATGTCAGATACCAGGAAGATGATCTGGACAGAAGCAGGTATTTGCTATGTGGCCGCAACGTTCATTGGTTTCTTTGTGGGAAAAGGGATGTTCTTGATATTCCGGAAATTTATTACAGATATGGTCGGTATAGAAGGGAAGGCCGGCAGTTATTCAAAGCTTACGTTTCCGGTGATCTGTCTGTTTTCTTTTGGAATTTACGGACTGAGTTTTCTGCTTATGAAAGAACTGGAAGCAGATTTTAGAATCATAACCAGTACACAGGAAAGTGTAAGAAAAGAAAAGCTGACCGGAAAGTTTACGGGTGGAAAACTGGTAATAGGAATCTGTTGCTGTAGTTATGCCGTAGTACAATATGGAAAAATTTATAATCATGAAAGTGTATATTTGCTTGGTCTGTTCTTTGCCGGAACATATCTGATATTGCGAAGTGGTATGGCATTGATATTAAGTTATATACGGAACAAGCAGGAAAGAAACTACTACCGTCATCTGCTGCAACGCAATAAATTGTATTACCGGTCTAAAACGGTTGTAAGATATGGAGTCTTGTTCTTTATACTGAATTTTCTGGTCTGTTTTTATTTTGGATTCCAGGTAGTCAGTACGGCTACCGCAGAGCCGGTCTCATCATTATATCCATATGACTTTATGTGTATTGCAGATGATAAGGATGAAAAGCTTTTAAAGAATTTGAAAGAAACATATAAGTCAGATATTCATATTGAGGAATATCCGATGGTGCGTGTTGCAACGGCAGATAAAACAGAACGTGGCGAAAGGGGAGCGGAACAACGGATTCAGGGACAGGAGATTGGAATTTCAGAGACGACATATCACAGGTTAAAAAAAGCAATCCATAAAGAGGATAAAGCCCAAAAGATGGATCTGGACGCAGAAGGAAAAAAGGTTTATTTGGTACACCAGCAGGATCGTTCCGTAAAAGCACAGCCGATGGACTGGTTTTATGGAAAATCCCGGCCAAATCTTCACATAGGTGTACCAGCCGCAGAGTATGACTGGGGAAACAAGAAAAATACTTATATAGAAAGAGTGGTAACCGGAGAAGAAATAGGGAGTCTGACCGGATGCTATAGTACAGAAAAAAGTGAGAACATCGTTGTATTTTCGGATAAATATTTTGAAAAGGCAGAAAAAGAATGGAAAAAAACAGATGCAATCTGGGGAATTCCAGTCGAAGATGCAAAGAGCTATTACGGAGAAGCAACGATAATCCAAGGACCGACAAAACTGGTGTTGATAGCTGTAAAATCAGGAATAAATAATAGAAATAAGATGCTGGAACGGATAGACCAGTTGCTGGAAAAGAAAGAAGAGGCACACCAATATATAGGAAACTATGATTCTACCGTAAGATTTCATTATGATTCGGAGAGTGCAAAAGCAGATATCATATCAGAAAGGGCCGTAAAAATTCTAATCAACAGTTATCTGATGATTATGGTCATAATTGTAGATATGATCATTTTCTATACGATGTGTCAGATGGAATTAAAGGAAATTATTTTACGAGAAAGATTTCTTAAAAATCTGGGGATGAGTGGAAAAGAAAGAAGAAAGGTTTATCGGAAAGAGATTTGTTTCTATTATGTTTCCCCGACATGTATCATGCTTGCAGCAATGGTATTATTCCTTAGAGCTGTTTTGAGAGCAAGGATGTTTCCAGAGACCATAGCAGAAATGTGTATACGAATGGAAGGGGTGTTAACAGCTGGTGTACTTCTCTTAAGAATGCTGTATGTTGTGGCAGTATATCAGGTATTTTCCAGAAAGGCAGGGATGAGAGATGAAAGATAATGTAGTATTAAGAACGGAAAATATGTCCCGGAAATATGTGATTTCGGATCGGCGGGAGACAGAAATTGAAGTACTAAAAGACATCAATCTGGAAATCAGAGAACAGGAATTTATCTCTATCATGGGAAAATCCGGATCCGGTAAGACGACATTGTTAAAGTTACTTGGACTGATCGACCGTCCGACATCAGGAAAATTGTATTTTAAAGGAGTCGACAGCGAAGAACTAAGAGGAGACCGTCTTGCGAGGATCAGACGTCAGGACATGGGATTCGTATACCAGGATTATTATCTGCTGGATTCATTGTCTGTGTTTGAAAATATTATGCTTCCGATGATCCTTGATCATAAAGATGATAAAGTATGTAAAGAAGAAGCGGAAAAACTGGCGGTTTCTTTTCAAATCCAAAATCTTCTGGGAAAATATCCATATGAATTATCCGGAGGAGAGAAACAGAGAACGGCTATCTGCAGAGCACTGGTAAATCAGCCGGATGTGATCTTTGCAGATGAGCCGACCGGAAACCTCGATTCCCGGTCAACAGAGATTGTAATGGATGTATTCAGCACGATCCATTCTAAAATGCACAAGACGATCATCATGGTTACACATGATATCAGTGTGGCGGAATATTCGGAAAGAATCCTTTATATAGAAGACGGTAAGATCACAGAAGACAGATAATACCGGTTTCTATTATATGGTTCATATTATAAAAAAGTTATTAATCATTTCGTTATTGTGTAGAGACAGAATTCCGTTCTACCAGCCTGACATCCAAAGTTACATTTTCGTTTGGTCGGTCAGGATCAGCAATATTAGAAAGCTGTAATGCAATTTCATCGGAAAACTAACCAGACAGCTTTTTGTGATATAAAAGTGTACACGGGAAGATACCGGGATGTATAATATTTTAGAGAAAGTATTTTTCGGAGATACACTAGTATTAAAATTTCGGAACATCCAGTTTTGGAATGATTTAATAATCAGAGGAGTGAAATATATGTATGAGCAGGATTATATAATAAGAATAAATAATGAAGTTATCAGAACAATGGTGAAATTATTATTAAACAAGGATATAGGTACACCTGTAGATATTTCAGATGGAGCAATTAAAGGTGAAAATAAAAAAATGTTAGAAGCTGCGAACGGACAAAGCGGTATAGACAATATTAAGAAGATGGAAGAGGAAATACTAACACTTGTAGATGCGAATAAAGAAGGAGCTTTAGAAAAAGCACTTGTATTCTATAGATATCTGAATGAACTGCCGGAAGATGCATTATTGTCCCAAAATTATAGTCACGAAAAAATTAAAAAAGGACTGAAGATGATTGCGGAGAGTTATGGAATATTAAATGTTATTGATTTGATATATAGATAAAACTGTAAAACATACTTGACAAATATGACATAGTGGTAATATAATAAAGCCAATCCATAAAACCTATCAAAACAATAGGAAATATAAGGATTGGTTTTATTTTAGTTAAGAACGGAAGGGAGCGTGCAGGATAATGACAAAAGAAAAGCGAATGTGGGGACGAATGCGATGTTGTTGCGCTTGCGCGCATGAAAAATAAAAATTACAAAAACATACTAAACATAGTTGACAAATAGGAATTAAGGTAGTATAGTAAATTCATCAAGAAAACATACCGAAAAAGTAGGAAAGGTAGGAAGCAAAATGTCAAAGATTTATAAAGGAACATTAGGACTGATCGGAAATACACCACTGGTGGAAGTAGTAAACATAGAAAAAGAACTTGGTCTGGAAGCAACACTTCTTGTAAAGCTTGAGTACCTCAATCCGGCAGGAAGCGTTAAAGACAGAATTGCAAAAGCAATGATCGAAGATGCGGAAGAAAAAGGAATCTTAAAAGAAGGTTCTGTGATCATTGAACCAACATCCGGTAATACAGGAATCGGTCTTGCATCTATTGCAGCAGCAAAAGGATACAGAATCATTCTTACGATGCCGGAGACGATGAGTGTGGAAAGAAGAAACATCCTGAAAGCTTACGGTGCAGAGATCGTACTTACCGAAGGAGCAAAAGGAATGAAGGGAGCCATCGCAAAGGCAGATGAGCTTGCAAAAGAGATTCCGAACAGCTTCGTTCCTGGACAGTTTGTAAATCCTGCTAACCCGGCAGCACACAAGAAGACAACAGGTCCTGAGATCTGGAATGATACAGACGGAGCAGTCGATATCGTGATCGCAGGTGTCGGAACAGGCGGAACACTTTCCGGAATCGGTGCTTACTTAAAAGAGCAGAAACCGGAAGTTCAGATCGTAGCATTGGAGCCGGCTTCTTCACCGGTACTTTCAGAAGGAAAAGCAGGCCCGCATAAGATTCAGGGAATCGGAGCCGGATTCGTTCCGGATACATTAGATACCAAGATCTATGACGAAATCTACAAAGCAGAAGCAGACGAAGCATTTGAGACAGCAAAACTTCTTGCTAAGAAAGAAGGAGTTCTGGTAGGTATTTCATCAGGAGCTGCACTTGCAGGAGCTATCGCACTTGCAAAACGTCCGGAGAACAAAGGTAAGACGATCGTAGCATTACTTCCGGATTCAGGTGACAGATATTATTCAACACCATTATTTACAGAATAAAAAGATATAGAATCCGAAACAGAACGGACAGTATCAACAAATAACGATAAAATTATGAAGAAAAAGGAGATCAACCTAATGAGCGAAAAAATCACAAGAGAGAATAGAGAGTTAAAATTTGAAACATTACAGTTACACGTAGGACAGGAAAGTCCGGATCCGGTTACAGACGCAAGAGCAGTGCCGATCTATCAGACATCTTCTTATGTATTCCGCAACAGTGATCATGCAGCAGCACGTTTCGGACTGGCAGATGCAGGTAACATTTACGGACGTCTTACAAACCCTACAGAAGACATTTTCGAAAAACGTATTGCAGCACTGGAGGGCGGAGTTGCAGCACTGGCAGTAGCATCCGGAGCAGCAGCAGTAACATATACGATCGAGAATCTCGCACAGAACGGAGATCATATCGTAGCAGCTAAGAATATTTACGGTGGATCATTTAACCTGTTAGAGCACACACTTCCACAGTACGGAATTACAACCACATTCGTTGACATCTTCGATTATGATGCAGTAGAAGCAGCAATCCAGGACAACACGAAAGCACTCTATATCGAGACACTTGGAAATCCAAACTCAGACGTTGTAGATATTGAGAAGATTGCAAATATCGCACATGCGCATAAGATTCCGCTCGTTGTAGATAATACATTTGCAACACCTTATCTTGTAAGACCGATCGAGTACGGTGCAGACATTGTTATCCATTCAGCAACAAAATTCATCGGTGGACACGGCACAACAATCGGCGGCGTCATCGTTGACAGCGGTAAATTCGACTGGGAAGCATCAGGAAAATTCGCTTCTCTTACAGAGCCAAACCCGAGCTACCATGGAATCAGCTTTACAAAAGCAGTAGGACCTGCAGCATTTGTTACAAAGATCCGTGCGATCCTTTTAAGAGATACAGGAGCAACCATTTCTCCGATCCATTCATTTATCTTCTTACAGGGACTCGAGACATTATCATTACGTGTAGAGCGTCATGTTGAGAATGCACTGAAAGTAGTAGATTACCTGAACAACCATCCACTGGTAGAGAAGGTTAACCATCCGGCTGTATCTGATGATCCGGAGCAGCAGGCATTATATAAGAAATATTTTCCAAATGGCGGAGGATCTATCTTCACATTTGAGATCAAAGGTGACGCACAGAAAGCAAAAGATTTCATCGATAATCTGGAACTCTTCTCACTGCTTGCTAACGTTGCAGATGTAAAATCTCTGGTTATCCATCCGGCAACAACAACACACAGCCAGTGCACAGAAGAAGAATTACTGGATCAGGGAATCAAGCCTAATACAATCCGTCTGTCAATCGGAACAGAGCATATTGATGACATTATCCAGGATCTGGATGAGGCATTCAAAGCCGTAGAATAAAAAATAATGAAGGAGTGTGGAGATATATATGAAACTTTCAATGAAAAGCAGATATGGTCTGAGAGCGTTGATCGACCTGACCATCAATTCAAAAACTGAACAGGTGGCGCTCAACAGCATTGCAGAGCGGAACAAGATATCTCCACAGTATCTGGAACAGGTATTTGCAAGTCTTAGAAAAGCAGGAATCGTAAAGAGTATAAAAGGCTCCCAGGGCGGCTATTTCTTAAGCCGTCCGCCACAGGAGATTACTGTTTCTTCTATTATAGAAGCTTTGGAAGGTGACTACCGCATCGAAGATGAGGAACTTCCGAAAGAAGGAAAATATACCGGGAGTGTCAAAGCAATCCAGAAACTGGTGATCGACAGGGTAAATGACAGCGTGACAGAGATCCTCCGGTCAGTAACCTTGCATGATCTGGAGAAAGAGTATCAGGAATACATTGATTATGGACAGGATATGTATTATATATAACATCAGTTCACACAAGCGTTGAAAGACTTGCAATTTGTGCTTGCACAAGGATTGCAGGTCTTTCTAACGCTTGGAGGGAGCGCCCGCTTATGAGTAAAAAGTAGCTGAGAAGCAGCGGAAAGCACCGAAGGTGCGGTTTTACGAATGGGCGCGGAGTGAACGTCCGGAGAAAACAACAAAACATACTGTATTAGCGGGAAACCACTGGTACAGTATTCTTTTTTGTGGTAAACTTTTCTAGCGTATATTTGAAAGATAAATGTTTTTAAAACACATTTCAGTTCCTTGACAGACAGGGAAAAACGTCATATAATACCAGATAAATAACAAAACCTATCTGGTTAATAGGAATAGCTGCTGCATGAACAGCAATCCACAAAGAGAGGTTAAAAGATATGAAGACAATCACGATAGAAGAGTTATTACAATTAGATCAGGATACAATCACAGTGCTGGACGTCCGTCCTGCAGATGCATATACCAGAGGCTCTGTACCGGGAGCGGTCAGCATCCCGCTTGCAGAAGTAGAAGAACGTATGGAAGAACTTCCGAAAGAAAAGCCGGTGTATGTATTATGCCATACCGGTGAATGGAGTGTCGATGCTGTTTATGAACTGGAAGCAGCCGGATATGATGCGGCGAATATTGAAGGTGGATATCGTTCCTTTTTGAGAAAGAAACTAAGTGAGTTCGTACAGGATGAAAATACTACCGGAGAGAAGCAGAAAGAGATTGAACGCAGTATCATCAAGAAATTCCGCAAGGGAATCTGGAGAAAGTTCACGAAAGGAATCAGAGAATACGATCTGATCCAGGACGGAGATAAGATTGCAGTCTGTATTTCCGGCGGAAAAGATTCCATGCTGATGGCAAAGCTGTTTCAGGAACTGTTAAAACATGGAAAAGCGAATTTTGAATTAGTATTTCTGGTAATGAATCCGGGATACAATGAAGATAACTGGAAGATCATTCAGGATAACGCCAAAGTACTTGGAATTCCGCTTACGGTATTTGAGACACAGATATTTGATACGGTAGCAGATATTGACAAGAATCCATGTTACCTTTGCGCGAGAATGAGAAGAGGCTATCTATACTCTCACGCAAAAGAACTGGGATGCAATAAGATTGCGCTCGGACATCATTTCGACGATGTGATTGAGACGATCCTTATGGGGATGTTCTACGGCGGAAAGGTGGAGACGATGATGCCGAAGCTCCATAGCCAGAATTTCGAGGGTATGGAGCTGATCAGACCAATGTATCTGATCAAGGAAGATGACATTATAGCATGGAGGGATTACAATCAGCTCAACTTCATTCAGTGCGCATGCAGATTCACAGAGAACTGTGTATCCTGTGGCGGCGGAAGAGGTTCCAAACGTGACGAGATGAAGGAGCTGATCAAGGAATTCAGAAAGCAGGGAGATATTATCGAAAAGAATATTTTCCGGAGTGTGCATAATGTCAACTTAAGAACGATTATCGGATACCACAAAGATGACATGGAATATAATTTCCTGGATGATTACAATGAAAGAGGTAAATAAATAATGAATTACGGATTTGAGACACGATGTATACACGGAAACGGAACAGATGAAAAGACACATTCTTACGGTTCAGTAGCAGTACCGATCTACCAGGCAGCGACATTTGCCCATCCTGGTATTGGACAGTCTACCGGATATGACTATACGAGAGAGAGCAACCCGACAAGAACAGAGCTTGAGCATACGATGTCGGCACTGGAAGGTGCGGTAGATACTGTAGCATGCGCAAACGGTATGGCTGCGGTAGGTCTTTGTCTGGAGTTATTTGACCGCGGGGATCATATTCTTTGTACAGATGATCTATATGGCGGTTCTGTCAGAATGTTTGAATCTGTCGGCGGGAAGAGGGGATTGGAGTTCTCTTATGTAGATACTGCAGATGCAGATCTTGTAGAAGCAGGTATCCGGGAGAATACAAAAGCACTTTATATCGAGACACCAAGTAACCCGACCATGCGTGTCACAGATCTCAGAAAGATGAAAGAAATCGCAGATAAACATGATCTGAAGATTATTGTTGACAATACATTTCTTTCACCATTATTTCAAAGACCGATTGAACTGGGAGCAGATCTGGTCATCCACAGCGGGACAAAATTCCTTGGTGGACATAATGACACACTGGCAGGATTCCTGTGTTCGGCGGATGAAGAGACAGCGAAGAAGATCCGTTATATATATAAGACAGTCGGAAGCTGTCTTGCACCATTTGACAGCTATCTGATCTTGCGTGGAATTAAGACATTGTCTGTAAGATTAAGAGCACAGCAGGATAATGCGATAAAGATTGCGAACTGGTTAAAAGGACATGAAAAAGTAAAACAGGTCTATTATGTAGGCTTGAAAGAGCATCCGGGGTATGGAGTAAATGCATCACAGGCAAGTGGATTCGGAAGTATGATTTCTTTCAAAGTAGACAGTGAAGCAACAGCAAGAAAGCTTCTGGAAAGTGTAAAACTGATCGCTTATGCAGAAAGTCTCGGAGGCGTAGAGTCACTGATCACTTACCCGATGCTTCAGACACATGGAGATCTGCCGGTAGAAGTGAGAGAGAAACTTGGAATCACAGAAGATTTCTTAAGATTGTCAGTTGGAATTGAAAATGCAGATGATCTAATCGCAGATCTTGAGCAGGCACTTGCGTAGGAGGATGCACAGATGAAGTTCGATTTTGATAAAGTAGTGGACAGACATGGAACAAAATGCCTGAAATATGATTTCGCAAAAGAAAGAGGGAGAAGTGATGATATGCTTCCGCTCTGGGTGGCAGATATGGATTTTCAGACAGCACCGGGAATCCAGAAAAGCTTAAGTGACGCAGTCGCACACGGAATCTACGGATACAGCGAAGGAAAAGATGATTACTTCCAGGCAGCAGCCGGATGGTATGAGAAGCATTTCGGATGGAAAGTAGAAAAAGAATGGCTGATCAAGACACCGGGCGTGGTGTTCGCACTTGCGATGGCAGTGAAGGCTTACACAAAAGAAGGTGATGCAGTTCTTCTGCAGCAGCCGGTTTACTATCCGTTCAGCGAAGTGATCACAGACAACCACAGAAGGCTGATCAATAGTCCGCTTCAGCAGATAGACGGACATTACGAGATTAATTTCGAAGAATTCGAGCAGAAGATTGTCGAAGAAAATGTAAAATTATTCCTGATGTGCAGTCCGCACAATCCGGTCGGACGTGTGTGGAAGGAGTGGGAACTTCGTAAGATAGGAGACATCTGTCTGAAACATAACGTGCTGGTAGTCAGTGATGAGATTCACAGTGATTTTACATATGGAGAGAATATACATCATGTATTTGCATCTTTAGATGAAAAATACGCTGCGATCACTACAACGTGTACCGCACCAAGTAAGACATTTAACATAGCAGGACTTCAGATTTCCAATATATGGATTTCGAATCCGGAACTTCGTGCGAGATTCCGGGCGGAAGTGACAGCAGCCGGTTACAGCCAGGTGAATCTGATGGGACTGGTTGCATGTCAGGCAGCTTATGAGACCGGTGAAGAGTGGTTAAAAGAATTGAAAACCTATCTGGAGGGAAATCTGGATTATGTCCGTACATTTTTAAAAGAGAATCTTCCGGAGATCAAACTGACAGAGCCGGAAGGGACTTATCTTTTATGGTTGGATTTTAAGAGTCTCGGCATGAAAGAAGAGCAGTTAAAAGATCTGGTGGAGAACAAAGCAAAACTCTGGCTTGACAGCGGAGCAATGTTTGGACCGGACGGAGAGGGATTTGAGCGTATAAATATTGCATGTCCACGAGAAATTTTAAAACAGGCATTGACACAACTGGCTGAATCGGTGCATGATAGGTAAGTGAGAATACGTTAAAGAAGGGAATTTGACCGTACGATGGGCGGGAAGCTGTCATTTTATTTAATGAAAAGACAAGACTTACGGAAGAAGAGACCATTGAATACTTTATTTAGAGGTGAAAGTCGGAAATGAACGAAGAAATCAAAAATGAAATCCAAAAACTGAAAAAGGAAAAAGATGCTGTAATCCTGGCACATTATTATGTAGATGGGGAAGTGCAGGAGATTGCGGACTATGTAGGAGACTCTTATTATCTTGCAGAGATTGCAACCAAAGTTCCGGAGAGCACGATTGTTTTCTGTGGAGTCTCTTTCATGGGAGAAAGTGCGAAGATCCTGAATCCAAAGAAGAGAGTCGTAATGGCAGACGGTCATGCAGACTGTCCGATGGCACACATGGTAGACGTGGATAAGATCAGAGAAGTGAGAAAAGAGTACCCGGATGTATCTGTAGTCTGTTATGTGAACTCGACTGCAGAGATCAAAGCAGAGTCTGATGTCTGTGTAACATCGTCCAATGCGCTGAAAATCGTAAAGAACCTTCCGAATAAAGATATCTTCTTTATCCCGGATGAGAACCTTGGTCGTTTCGTGGCAAGCCAGCTTCCAGAGAAGCACTTTATTTTCAATGATGGATTCTGCCATGTACATAAGAGTATTCACAAAGAAGAACTTCAGAAAGCCAAAGAAGCACATCCGGAAGCACTCGTACTGACTCATCCGGAATGTACAGGAGATATTCTGGAATTATCTGATTTTATCGGAAGTACTTCGCAGATTATCGATTATGCTACAAAATCAGAAAATAACACATTTATCATCTGTACAGAGATGGGAGTATTCTATGAATTGCATCAGAAAAATCCGGAGAAGAAATTCTATTCTGTAGGGCACAGACAGTTCTGCCCGAATATGAAGATGGTGCGTCTGGAAGGTGTGAAGGAAGCACTTGAGACCATGCAGCCGGAGGTGAATCTGGATGAGGAGATGCGCCAGAAAGCGGCACTTCCACTTGAAAAGATGCTGAAATTGGCAGCACAGTAAGCCAGGGGGACAGGTAAAGTGGCTTTTTTAGTGTCCCGGATGGCTCTAGTAAAAAAAGAAAATAATTAAGAGAAAGACTTCGTATCTGATGTAGAATGCGAAGTCTTTGTTAGTATATCAAAGTATATAAGAGAAGTTGTTAGTGGCAGATTCTGTAGATGAGTTATTAAAACTAATAAAACAATTAAAATGATGGTTTGGAAAGATGAAAAAACAATTATTTTAATTGTTTTTGTTTACAAATAATAGAGGTTGTTTCATAATTTTTTCGGAGAAAGTCTGTATAAAAGCATGTATAGAATACCCGGTCATGAGGAAAGATTACGTTTCTTAGTGCAACAGGTGGAACGAATGACGGGACTTCAGAATTTTGGAGTATATATGAACAAACTGCTGACGATAGATGCATTTTTCCTGAATGAAGACCGGCATATGCATAACATAGCCGTCTTGATGAATGGAAAAGGTGATTATGCATACTGCCCGATCTTTGATAATGGAGCAGGGCTTTTAGCAGATACAACGATGGATTATCCTTTGACGGGAGATATTTACACACTTATGGAGAATGTTCAGGCCAAAACAATATGTAATGCATTCGATGAACAATTAGATATTTCCGAATCTTTATATAAAATGAATCTAAAGTTCCGTTTTACAAAAAAAGACGTGACAGAATTGCTTGAAAACGCAGAAGGCTATTCAGATGAGATACGAAAACGGGTGGAAACGATTATATTTGCACAAATGCGGAAATATCCTTATTTGTTTTCGAAGACGTAGAGAAGTATAATGGGGAAAGAACGGTAGAAATAAGTAATTGTTAAGGAATAAAGGAGAAGATAAAAATTATGATAAATGAAAGAATTGAAATCTGGAAAAAAGAAGAGTATCATTATCCGGCAGCACATGGCTTTATACCGGTGATGTTCAGCTATATTCATGAGGATGAAAAGAAGCATCCGGCAATGATCAGCGCACCGGGCGGCGCATACCGGGAAGTATCCCCATCGGAAGCGCACCTGCCGGCAATGGAATTCTATGGTGCAGGGTACAATGTATTCGTTCTGGAATATACGATTAATCAGTTAGATGAAGCACCACTGAAGATGCAGCCGTTACACGATATCTCAAGAGCAATCCGCATGATTCGTTCACGTGCAGAGGAATTCCATATCAGACCAGACAGAATCGCAGTCTGCGGATTCTCAGCAGGAGCACATCTGTGTGGAAGCCTTTGTGTACATAATAAAGATGTGGAAGATCCGGAAGAAGCATACCAAAACATATCCAACCGCCCAGATGCGGCGATTCTGGCTTATCCGGTCATCACTTCAGGAAAATATGCACACAGAGATTCATTTGTCGCACTGTTTGGAAAAGAGCCGTCAGAGCAGGAACTGGACTATATGTCGCTGGAAAATCATGTGACAAAAGATACACCGCCATGTTTCCTGTGGCAGACCGTAACAGATCAGACAGTTCCGGTGGAGAACAGTTATCTCTTTGCACAGGCTTGTGCACAGGCTGGTGTACCATTTGCACAGCATGTATTTTCAGAAGGAATCCATGGACTATCTGTGGCAACCGAAGAGTGGTTAGAGCAGAATATAGGACAGGAAGAAGGAAAAAGATATACACAGGAACAGGTGCAGATGCTTGCAGAGGCAATCGAGACCGGCGAGACTCCATTTCCAAAGGAAAAAGGAGAGGAACTTCTGGTGAAGTTCGGTATCAGACGTAAAAAGCCGGCAAGATGGACGGAAAAGCAGAAAGAGGGAATCCGCAAAACGCTGAAAGAAGTACAGAGCTGGACGCAGCTTGCAGAAGTGTGGATGGAGAAATATCTGAAAGTGGAATAGAGGAGAATAAAGGGTACAGGCATTTCAAAACAGTGTGGCAATCGAATCTATAAACTGGAAATTACTTGTAGTACTAAATTGATAATTGTATAATAGTGAGAAAAGAAGGAACAAGAAAATTGATATAGGATAAGAGATAAAATGGAGTTATACAATGGACGCCCGGAAGACACATCCGGACGAAAAGAAAAAGAAATAAAAGTTTACGATATACTGGACAGTCTGCATATCCCCTACATCAGAGCGGATCACGAAGCGGTCATGACAATGGAAGCCTGTGAAGAGATTGATAAAGCGCTGGGAATGGAGATCTGTAAGAATCTGTTCTTATGTAACCGGAAGAAAACGTCATATTATCTGCTTTTGATGCCAGGAAACAAAGCGCTCAAGACAAAAGAACTGTCACAGCAGATCCCGACCACGAGATTATCCTTTGCATCGGGAGAAGACATGGAAACATATCTGAATGTAACGCCGGGCTCAGCTACTGTCATGGGACTGATCTTTGATCAGGAGAATAAAGTGCAGCTTCTGGTGGATGAGGAACTTCTGGAACAGGAAGAATTCGGATGTCATCCATGTGTGAACACTTCCAGTATCAAGATGAAGACAGCGGATGTATTTGATAAATTTCTGAAAGAAATCCATCATGATTATATTATGGTGAAGCTTTCGGATGGAAATGAACAGGAGTAATAAAAATGGATAAACAAGAACTGGCACTGGTGGTCATCGACCGCCTGAAAAAAGAATACCCGGATGCGGACTGTACGCTGGATTATGACGATGCGTGGAAACTGCTGGTCAGTGTACGTCTGGCAGCACAGTGCACGGATGCGAGAGTCAATGTAGTAGTAGAAGGCTTATATGCAAAGTACCCGGATGTCAACGCACTGGCAGAAGCAACACCGGAAGAGATTGAAGAAATCGTAAGACCATGTGGACTTGGAAAGAGTAAGGCGAGAGATATCAGTGCCTGTATGCGTATACTCCGTGATGAATATGGTGGAAAAGTTCCGGATGATTTTAATAAATTGTTGAAACTTCCGGGAGTCGGAAGAAAGAGTGCGAACCTGATCATGGGGGATGTGTTCGGCAAACCGGCGATTGTTACGGATACGCATTGCATCAGACTCTGTAACCGGATTGGTCTGGTAGATGGAATCAAGGAACCGAAGAAAGTAGAGATGGAACTTTGGAAGATCATCCCGCCGGAAGAAGGCAGTGATTTCTGCCACAGGCTGGTATATCACGGAAGAGACGTCTGTACAGCGAGGACGAAGCCGCATTGCGAGAAATGCTGTCTGGCAGATATCTGTGGGAAACATATTTAAGTAAATGCATTTATGAAAATAAAGCTTGCGCAAGTAAAATGAAATTCATATAATATTATTAGAGACGAGGGAGTAGCATAGGAAATGTGTTACTCTCTTTTTTTGCAGGAAAGGATTGAGGATTATGGCAGACGTAGTAAGTATATTAGACGAATTACAAAACAAAGCATTAAAAGACGAAAAGTTAAAACAACAGCTTCTCGCAACCAGAACAGAAGCAGACCCGCTATCTGCCTTTTGCAAGACCTGCCGGAATCTTGGTTACGAATTATACGAAATGGAATTAATTGCGGCAGGAGAAGAATTCCATGCCGCAATGAAAAGAAGCACCAATGGCGGAGGGGAGAACTCGCCGATGATCGAGGCTGAAGATGATTTCTATGAATTGTTCTTCGCAAATCTTGAAGATCATTAACCAAGGATTTTCTTCATATCTTCTTCCACAGTACTGATCTTCTGAATATTATAATTCTCCACCAGTATCTTCCATACATTTTCAGAGACGAATGCAGGAAGTGTTGGACCAAGCAGGATATTTTTCACACCGAGAGATAATAACGTAAGCAGAATACATACGGCCTTCTGCTCATACCAGGAAAGAACCAGGGTGAGCGGGAGGTCATTTACGGTGCAGTCAAAGACTTCCGCAAGTGCAAGAGCAACTTTAATAGCGCTATAAGCATCATTACATTGCCCCATGTCCAAGATCCTTGGAATACCGTCGATGGAACCAAGATCCAGGTCATTCAACCGGTATTTTCCGCAGGCAAGAGTCAGAATCAAGGTGTCCATAGGTGCAGCTTTGGCGAAATCCGTATAATAGCTGCGTCCTGGAGCGGCACCGTCGCATCCGCCGACCAGAAAGATATGGCGGATCTTGCCGGCCTTTATAAGTTCCACGATATGCCCGGCATTAGAAAGAACAGCATTGTGGGCGAATCCGGTTGTGACTGTAGACCCGCCGTTGATTCCGGTCATCGGATGATCTTCCGGATATCCCTTGCATTCCAGAGCTTTCTCAATAACCGGAGTGAAATCTTTGTCCTCTCCGATATGCACCAGATCCGGATATGACACGATGGAGGTGGTAAATACCCGGTCGCAGTAACTCTGACGGACCGGCATCAGACAGTTGGTAGTAAATAAAATAGGTGCCGGAATATTGTGAAATTCCGACTGCTGACTCTGCCAGGCAGTTCCAAAGTTTCCTTTTAAATGAGAATATTTCTTTAATTCCGGATATCCATGTGCCGGAAGCATCTCACTGTGGGTGTAGATATTGATCCCTTTTCCTTCCGTCTGCTTTAATAACAGTTCCATATCATGAAGATCATGTCCGCTGACAACGATGAAAGGCCCCTTTTCGATGGTCAGTGGAACTTCTGTCGGTACCGGATTGCCATAAGTGCCGGAGTTTGCATGATCCAGAAGCTCCATGCAGCGAAAATTAATCTCGCCCGTTTTTAATACGAGTGCAAGTAATTCGTCACTGCTCTTTTCCGAAGCAATGGCTTCGAGCCCTTCATAGAAGAAATCAAGGACATTTCTGTCTACATAATCCAACGCATAAGCATGATAAGCGTAAGCAGCCATGCCGCGCAGTCCGAAAAGGATCAGAGACTTTAAAGACCGGATATCTTCCTGATCTTCCCAGATATGGCGGACATCATAATTCATGATATCCGGATAGATCCGGTCCTTTTCAACATTTACTTCGTGAATAAGTTCGATGATCGTATCATTGAAAAAATTAACATTGGTAATGGTGGTGAATAACCCTTTTAAGATAAGTTCATCCGCATGTTCGAAAGAAGCATCCGGATTCAGGGCAAGCTTTTTACGCACGGCACGTGACAGACCGATCAGTGCACCAGTAAGCTCATCCTGATAATTAGCGGTGTCACTTTTCTTTCCACAGACACCGGCACGCCCTTCACATCCGGAATTATGAGCGGTCTGCTGACACTGGAAACAAAACATTTCTTCCATAATAAATACCTTCCTTGCTATATATTTATGACAGAATTAGTATGTTCCCACTGAATAAAAAATATGCAGGGAAAATTAACCCTGCATATTTTTAAATGAATCAAAAAGTTCCATGTCATCGGCTTTCAACTTGACATTGGTACAATAATTTTTTCCTTCCGGTGTGGTCACATTGATCTCAATGATCGTTCCTTCCACCAATGCATCCTGTGATACTGCGCGTAAAAACATCGGAAATTTTGGGTGGTTGGCACGAAAACGATTCATACCTGATTTTATCTTCTGCATCATGGTGATCTGACGGAAATCCATGTGTTTGTCCTCCTTTATTTCAAAAACTGAAACAATTATACTGAAAAAGAATCGGAAAGTCAAAAGGATTTCTCCATGAAAGAGAGGATTGTAAAGATAGGATGAAAGATAGAGACAAATGTGATAAGATAGTAAAACATAGTGGGTGTGGGAAAGTCTGCGGATCAAAAAAGTAATGAGTAGAAAAGAAACGGACAAAAAAAGACAGAATGTAAGGAGTCGGGGCAGAATGAGTAAGGCAATCAAAGAAGCAGAAAAGATACTGAAACAATACTACGGCTATGATCATTTCCGGGAAGGACAGATCCCTGTGATAGAAGCGGTACTGGAAGGCAGGGATGTGCTTGGAATCATGCCGACCGGAGCGGGAAAGTCGGTATGTTATCAGGTGCCGGCACTTATGATGAAAGGAATTACGATCGTAATCTCGCCGCTGATCTCACTCATGAAAGATCAGGTTGGAACGCTGAACCAGATGGGTGTCCATGCAGCTTTCTTAAATAGTTCTCTGACTTCCGGACAGTATTACAAAGCACTGCAGCTTGCAAAACAGGGGAGATACAAGATCATATACGTGGCACCGGAACGGTTGGAAACCGAGAGCTTTCTGGATTTTGCACTCTCTGAGCAGGTGCAGATATCTTTTGTAGCGGTAGATGAGGCGCACTGCGTATCGCAGTGGGGACAGGATTTCCGTCCGGGTTATCTCAAGATTCTGGATTTTCTGGACCGTCTGTCATACCGCCCGGTGGTCGGTGCATATACGGCGACAGCGACGGCAGAAGTAAGAGAAGACATCCTTGATATCTTAAGGCTTCAGAATCCATATGTGGAAACAACCGGGTTCGATCGTGGAAATCTTTTCTTTGCAGTTAAGAAGCCTGTGGATAAGTATAAGGAACTGGTCAGTTATCTGAAGGAAAAAGGGTACGATACATCCGGTGACAGCGGAATTATATATTGCCTGACGAGAAAGAGCGTGGAACAGGTAAGCTTTGATCTGAGAAATGAAGGATTTTCCGTGACCAGATATCATGCCGGACTATCGGATGAGGAACGGAAGGAAAATCAGGAGAATTTTATATACGGAAAGCGGCAGATCATGGTGGCGACAAATGCATTCGGAATGGGAATCGACAAGCCGGATGTACGCTTTGTTATTCATTATAATATGCCGAAAAATATGGAAAGCTATTATCAGGAGGCCGGACGTGCAGGGCGTGACGGGGAGCCGTCCGAATGCATTCTTTATTATGAGCCAAGGGATGTAAGGACGAACCGTCTGTTTATTGAAAATGGAGAAGAGAACAGTGAGTTGGATGAAGAGACGCGCAAAATCGTAAAAGAACGGGATCTGGACCGTCTGAAACAGATGACATTTTACTGCTTTACATCAGAATGCTTAAGACAATATATCTTGAATTATTTTGGAGAAAAGAGCAGTTCTTATTGCGGAAACTGTCTGAACTGTCAGACACAGTTTGAAGAGGTAGATATCACATTGGAGGCGAATACAATCCTGCGGTGTCTGGATGCACTGGACTGGAATTACGGGGCAGCGACGGTGATCGACATCGTGCACGGCGGAAAGAGTCAGAAGATCCTGGGCAAGAATCTGGATAAGAATCCGGAATATGCAGTGTTAAGTGAGCGGACGGTTCCGAGATTACGACAGATATTAAGGGAATTACAGTTCCGCGAATATGTGGAAGAAAAGGGCGAACAATATCCGGTGATCTGTCTGACACCGGAAGGGAAAGCATTTATGAAAACGGAAGAACCGCTGATCATGAAGCTTCCGAAAGAAGAGACAGAAAAGAAATCTGAATCAAAAGAGAAAAAGAACAGACGCAAAAAAGGCTCAGTGGCAGCGGAACTTTCAGAAAAAGATGCAGAATTATTCGAAAGCTTACGGGAACTCAGACGTGAGATCGCATCGGAAGAAAAGGTACCGCCGTATATGGTATTTGCAGATAAGACGCTTGCCGGTATGTGTGTAATGCGTCCGGCGACACGGGATGAGATGTTGGAAGTATCGGGTGTCGGAGAGCATAAACTGGAAAAGTATGGAGATAGATTCTTAGAAATTATCAGAAAGGGATAATAGATATGGCAAAAAAGAAAATATATGCAGTAAGAAAAGGACATAAGACAGGATTATTTGAGACCTGGGCAGAGTGTCAGAAAGCGACGTCCGGATACTCCGGAGCAGAGTTCAGAGGCTTCACAGACAGAGAAGAAGCGATGGCATTTTTGCAAATGTCAACTACTGCAAATGTATCTAAGGATGAAGAAAAAGAAGCAGCAGGAATTGTTGAAGTGCCGGAAAATATGGTGATTGCCTATGTGGACGGAAGCTTTGAAAAAAGCATCGGAAGATATGCATTTGGCTGTGTGATCCTGACACCGGCCGGAGAAGAATTCAGAAAATCCGGAAGCGGCTGTGATCCGGAAGGCGTGAAGATCCGGAACGTTGCAGGAGAAATGCTCGGCGCGATGAATGCAGTGCAATGGGCGAAAGAGCATGAGTATCCGGCAGTAGAGATTCGCTATGATTACGAAGGTGTGGAAAAATGGGTGACAGGCGTGTGGCGGGCCAAGACACCGCTTACCAGCAAGTATGCGGCACATATGCAGGAAGCAGCAGAGCAGATAAAGATATCTTTCTGCAAAGTTGCAGCGCATACAGGAAATCATTATAACGAAGAAGCGGATCAGCTTGCGAAAAGTGCGTTGCTTCGTACGGATGAAAATGTGAGTATATAGAGGAAGCAGATGCAGTTTACATGAAGATGTGAGCTGCATTTTCAGCAAAAATACATACAGAATTCATAAAGTGTTAATACAATATTGGCATATTCTGGTGTATACTAAATACAAATAATAGATAAAATCAGAATGTAACAGTAGAATGCAGCTGATAAGGAGGAACTCTATGAAAAAAAACGACAGGCGAAAACGAAAACTGCAGGAAGAAGCCTGTGATTATGAAATAGAACGTACACCGACAACCAGATACGAGCCGGATTATGAGGAAGGCCTGACGTCGGCGCAGGCAGAAGAACACAGGCGTGACGGGTGGGGCAACATATCAGTCGATCCTCCGGCGCAGACAACGGAAGAGATCATTAAGGAAAATGTATTTACATATTTTAATCTGATCTTTCTGGTCCTGGCGATTTTTCTGATAATTGTGGGCTCGTTCCGTAACCTGACATTCCTTCCGGTTATCATTTTTAATACACTGATCGGTATCATACAGGAAATCCGTTCCAAAAAGACACTGGAAAAATTAAATATGCTAAATGCACCACATGCAACAGTGGTCAGAGACGGAAAGACTTCACGGGTCAATTCGGAGAGTCTGGTTCTGGATGATATTGTAATCTTTAAAGCAGGAAATCAGGTCTGTGCTGATGCAGAAGTGGTACATGGAAGTGTGCAGGTCAATGAATCTCTTTTGACAGGAGAATCAGATGAGATTACCAAGAATCCGGGAGATCATCTGATGTCGGGAAGCTTTATTGTGGCAGGAGAATGTCATGCAAGACTGGATGCAGTAGGTGTGGATTCCTACATTTCCAAACTGACACTGGAAGCAAAAGCAATGCAGAAAGGTGAGCAGTCAGAAATGATCCGTTCACTTGACAAACTGGTAAAATTTGTCGGTATCGCATTGATCCCGATCGGAATTATACTGTTCGTGCAGAGCTTCTTCTTTAACGGAGATCCATTCCGAAGCAGTATTACTTCTATGGTGGCGGCTGTGATCGGTATGATTCCGGAAGGGTTATACCTTCTTGCGAGTGTGGCAATGGCAGTCAGTGCAATGCGTCTGGCAAAACAGAAGGTTTTACTTCATGATATGAAGAGTATTGAGACCCTTGCAAGAGTTAATGTGCTTTGCGTTGATAAGACCGGAACGATCACAGAGACAAACATGAGTGTAAAGGATGTGGTTCCGACATCCAATTATAAAAAAGATGAAATGCAGGAACTTCCGAAAATGCTCGGTGATTTTGCGAAAGCAATGAGCAGTGATAACATCACTATGGAGGCGTTAAAAGAATATTTTAAAGAAGGAACAGGAAAAAAGGCTGAGTCTGTAACTCCATTTACATCTGCAACCAAATACAGTGGTGTCACATACGAAGAGGAAGTACATGTACTTGGAGCACCGGAATTCGTGCTGAGAGATGATTTTGATGAATATAAAGAAGAGATTGAAGGGTATGCAGGAAAAGGAAACCGTGTGCTGGTATTCGGTACATATGACGGAGAACTGGACGGAAAAGCACTGACCGGCAAGGTAACGCCGCTTGGATATGTCCTTCTTGCCAATCCAATCCGAAAAGAAGCACCGGAGACATTTGCTTACTTTGCAGAACAGGGTGTAGAAGTGAAAGTTATATCCGGAGATAATCCCCTGACCGTTTCTGAAGTGGCAAAAGAAGCCGGAATTGCAAATGCAGACCGTTATGTCGATGCAGCGACTCTTCACAGTGATGCAGAGATTGCAGATGCGGTTGCCAATTATACAGTATTCGGACGTGTAACACCGGATCAGAAACGTAAATTCGTACACGCCCTTAAAGACCAGGGCAAGACAGTAGCAATGACCGGAGACGGTGTCAACGACGTACTGGCATTGAAAGATGCCGACTGCAGTGTAGCCATGGCATCCGGAAGTGACGCGGCAGTACAGGCTTCGCAGGTGGTATTACTGGAGTCCAACTTTGCATGTATGCCGTCGGTAGTAATGGAAGGAAGACGGGTGGTTAATAACATCCAGCGTTCAGCCAGTCTGTTCCTGGTGAAGAATATCTTCTCCTTCCTGTTGTCCTTATTCTCCGTAGTGCTGATGATTACCTATCCGATGGAACCATCCCAGATATCGCTGATCAGCATGTTTACGATCGGAGTACCTGGATTCTTCCTGGCGTTCCAGCCAAATAAAGAAAGAATACAGGGACATTTCCTGACCAATGTATTCCTGAAGGCATTGCCGGCAGGCCTGACCGATGTACTGATGGTCGGCGCACTGGTCGTATTCGGTAAGACATTTGGCGTAAATACTACAGATATCTCGACAGCAGCAACGATGTTGCTTCTGATCGTAGGATTCATCATCCTGTTCAATATCTGTAAACCGGTCAATATCTTCCGCGGTGTAGTCTGGGGAGGATGCCTGACCGGCTGTATCTTATGTATCATCTTCCTGCCGAAATTATTCGCAATTACGGGAATGTCAACGAAGTGTATCATGTTATTCGTAGTATTCTCGATTGCAACCGAGGCAGTACTGCGATACCTGACACTTCTGGTAAAAGGATTGCAGAAAGGATATCGGAAGATAAGGCATAGAGAAGAATAAGTCGATTGGGATTTAATTTATTAACGTAGTTGGCCTCTCGATCCTTGAAGAAAACAGTATAAAGTGGTTCTGGTTCAGGTTCCATGCTCTAAGAAAAACTAAGAGAGCCAGAATCTCCTAAAAGCAAAGGAACTACGCTCAAACTCGGCGTTCGCCTCAAACACGTTCGCTTCGTTCCTTTAACGGAGATTCTGACTCTCTAACTTTTCCTAAGAGCATTCCACATTCACCAGAACCACTTTATACTGTTTTCTTCAAGTCGTGACTGGCTGCGGATGTTAAGAAATGAAATACCCGGAACTATAACCTGGTGTAGTCCACTACGGTACACAATCTTGTCAAAAGCCTTGAAAATCCGCTAATGACAGCTGATTACTGTAACCTTCCGCTGTCACAACCGTTACGCAATTGCCAGTTAATTCGTAAGGCATTCGACACCCACGGAATAAAAAGTAGAAAGCCGTTCCAGTGAATGTGAAGAAGGTGTTGGAAATAGTTAAGCGTCAAAATTATGCGTTGGGTTTTCGAAATTTGCCTGTTTGAGCCGAATGGCGAGTTGCAAATTTCGGAAGCCCGTTTTTAGCATAATTTTGACGCTTTAGTATTTCCCACCGACGGAACCTGAACAGGAACGGCTTCCTACTTTTTATGCAGGTCCGGGTAGTCATGCCTTCCTGAATTAAATCCCAAATTAAACCCAAATTTATTTCAACATATATAAAAATTCAAAACACCGTATGGTATACTGACAATATTGCTGCCTCCATACTGGCAACAGGAAGGAGGTGTTCATTATGGATTTGGCATTATCTTTTATTGTCGCTGTTGCGGCTGGTATAGTTTGCCACTACATCATCAAATGGTTAGATGGCGACAAATAGCCGGTAACTAACCTGTGGAGTTAAGCCTTTCCACACCAAAATCAGGAATAGAAAAACCCTCGGATGGCACTCCGAGGGTTTTTCGTTGCTGTTCACTATGGAATAGCATTATCTTTTTGCCTACTGGCATTATAGCATATGCAATTTAA